>Ga0302186_10000545_pt1 | contig 33449 bp, 39 predicted proteins | sample II_Bog_E1_2_FD_198782 | JGI IMG/M metagenome (GOLD analysis project Ga0302186, IMG submission 198782) | Peat permafrost microbial communities from Stordalen Mire near Abisko, Sweden - II_Bog_E1_1 | ecosystem: Environmental > Terrestrial > Soil > Wetlands > Peat | place: Sweden: Abisko... | reverse complement strand
TTAATGAAATTAAAGAATTTTTCTGAATTCATATTTTAAAATAAAAAATTGTTGTATAATTTTTGATTTTCTTTTTTTGCTTTTACCTTTTCATATTTATACAAAATTAAAAAAAAAAAGTTTTTTTAATATTTTTTTATTTTTACAACAAAGGCAAATGACAAAATCAATTTTTTATTCAATCAAATCTCTACCTTTGAAATATTTTATTAAAAAAGAATTCCAAAATAAGATTCTCACAAGAAAAAGAAAAATAGCAAGGAGACCATCATTAAATTCAATTTCTTGGAATCTTTTATTATTTTATAAATTATAACAAATTTAAGCCTGTTTTACTTCGATTTTCTCACTGGCCCCTCTGTTTGGACCTTGACTATGATGAGAGTTAGCATGCTGAATAAGAGAGGAAAATTTTTTTGAGCTATTTCCTCTTCTCATCTCAATGATTTTAGAAGGATTGCTTATTGGGTCAGATCGTTTATTTCCAATCTTGTGTAAATATATTTTCATTATATCAGAAAACATAATTATTATCAACTATCAACCTGTAAACACTTTGTTTCAGAAATCATCATTAAAAAATATCTAACTACTAAACTACCGGACCCAAAACCAATGCAGATCGCCCATTGAATAATATTTAGACCTGCGGAACCTGTGGAATCATCATACCATTTGTACACATGAAAAGCTATAGAGCCATGAGAAATTAGAATTCCCTTTAATTCATATTTTAATTCTTTATTTTTTTCTGTTTTACTTGAAAGAGCACAATGATAAATAGGATAATTAAAAACAAACTATCCTTTGTAATTCCTATGTAAATTATAATGGAAATATAATTTAGATCTTATTTTATTTTGCCTTCAAAAATATTTTTTTCATCATTTATTCTTCTGGCATTCAAGAAATTAAAAACTTGCATAAAAACAAAAGCATTGAAAATAATGGTAAAATGTCGTGAAGGTCCATATATCTATAAATATGTATTCAAAGGTATAAATGAATTTAAAACAATGTTTTAATAAACATTTTCTATGAATTCAAATTGATCAACATCAGGATTCGTAACATCTCTATATCTACCACTTCTGACGAAATCTTAAATAAAATTTTTATTTTTTATTTTTCAACAAATTTACATTTAAATTTAAACTTACAATGACCATTTACATAATTGTATTTATAAGAATGTGGTGCATTATCCTTAACGAGTTGTTCGTCAAAAGAATCTTGGTATTCAGGTAAAAAGTTTTCACCGTAAAAAATGAGAACTAAAAGGACCGCGAATTGGTAAATGGTTTGCCCGATAATGTGTTTAAACATTTTCTTTAAAATTTATTTGATTGAAGGTTTTAATTAATCTTTACTTTAGATATCATATATTCATTTCTATCATGAGGTTTTCTCAGGAGCAATTTTTCAGTTGGAGCTTCTGTAGCTAAAGCCAAGCTAGCGAAAGTATCCATGATTAAATTTATCTAAAAATATCATTTATTCATTTAATATTATTTCACATTACCCACAACATTTGAACAGGCACAAATACTTCCTGTTCGATTATAGCAGAGCTCACCAGTGTGATACCCACAGCAACTAAATTGACTGTCAGTTGGAATTGCAGAAACTTTCGAATTGAGTCATAGATATTTCTTCCCCACATTGCTGCTTTCACAATTGACCCAAAATTATCATCCAACAAAATGATCGCAGCAGCCTCACGGGCTACCTCTGTCCCGGACTTCCCCATTGCAAAGCCAACATCAGCCTTTTTCAAAGCAGGAGCATCATTAGTCCCATCTCCAGTCACGGCCACTACATGATTTCGCTCCTTAAGTCCAACCACCATGGTATATTTATCTTCAGGACGTGAACGAGCCAAAACATCAATGTGTTTATATATTTTATCAAATTCTTGTGCATATTTGATGGTCTCTTTTCTAACTTTTTTGCCCTTTGCTTTGGCAGTTTTTTCATCCAGGACGCAATCACAAGTTCCTGAGCAGTTCGCACAAGCAATGCCTCCCACTATCTTGATGAATTCAGACCCTTCAAGCACTAAACTGTTTTCATCACCGGGTTCAATTATTTTACATTCTTTAGCTGAACGAAAATTAATTAGAAATCAAGGAAAACTTATTTATTTAACCAATTGCACGAGCTGTTATTTTGTTATCACCAGTTACCATTCTAACCTTTATCCCTGCATTTTTACAAGCTTCTATTGCCTTTGGTACCTCTTGTCTCAAAATGTCCTTAATTCCAACCACGCCAAAAAATATCAGATTATTTTTTTCTATCGTATATATGCCTTTCGAATCTTTTTCTGTAATATCTGGAAATATGCGAGAAAATAATTAAATTTAAATTGGAATTTTGGAACGTTCAAATTCATCTAAATTCCCATATGCTAAAATCAATGTTCTTAAAGCATGCGAAGCCATATGATCAATAGCTTCTAAGATTTTGTTTTTCAAGTCAATTGTCATGTTAATTATTTCATCCTGAAATGTATGGTATTGAGAACATGCTTCTAAAACCATTTCTGATGCACCCTTCGTCACCAACCTTGTTTTTTTCCCCAAAGTAGCAGGATCTGACAATATGCAGCTCATTCTTTTTCGTTGAGAGTTAAATGGAATTTTTTGTGAAATTGTATATTGCTTTCTTATAGTTTCATAATTCATTTGACAAATTTCCTCAATAAATTTTAAAAAAGCTATCTCTGTGCTACTTCCTTTCGGTTCAGGTCTCTTAAATCCTCAAGTTATAAAAACTAATAAAAAATTCGCTTTACCAGAATTGCGGAGGAATTCACAATTGCAGTTTGTAAGAAAATTTCTTGAAGATTTTGATTAGGAAAAAATTTATTCAAAGCAGTTTTTTCAAAAGTTTCGATTTCAATCTTATGGAGTTTTTAATAAGATTCTATTAGTAAATAAATTCACCTGTTTCTCATTCCAAAAACTCGTTAAGGTCATGGAGTTTTGAGTCAAAGTCCCAGTTTTATCTGAGCATATCATATCAACTCCTCCCATAGTTTCGCAAGCCTGACGAATTTTTATACTAAATAATTTATGAAAACAAAAAATACGTGAAGCCTCCTCACTAAATTTTGATGTTTTAGCATTTTTTTCACTGAATATGCTAAAGAAATGACAACAGATAAAGGTAAACCTTCTGGAATAGCAACAACAACAACTGTGATCTATAGAAAATAAAAACTAATGCATAATTAACACTAAATAAAATTTAAAATACAGCAATTAAAACATAACTAATAAGTTCTGCCCAATGCGTTTCTTTATAAAAATTATCTTGTTCTATTCTTTCAGCTGCAAATCGTATAAGCAGCACTAATAGAATCATTATGGCAGAAATCAATCCGAATTTCCCAATTCCTCTAGCCAAATGCTCTAATTTTTGTTGCAAAGGTGTGGATTCTGTCTCAGTTTCTAATTTTTCTTTGATTTTTCCGAGGCAACTTTTCGTCCCTACAACAAACACTACAAACTTTCCTTCTCCTTGCAATACTCTGCTTCCCGATAATATTAAAGGAGAAGGTATTTCATTATGGCTTGCCTTTGATTTGCCATCTGGATTGCTTTGTAAAAATTCGTTTTTTTTTGCAATGCACTCAGATATTGTGCATTTAATCATGGGTTCGGTTTCTCCTGTCATCGCTGATTCATCACATTGCACTTCATTCGCTTCAATTACGAGACCATCACAAGGAATCTCCATCCCTTCGTTAATTTGAACTATATCACCAGTTAAAAGCCCTCCATGATGAAGAGAAATTATTTCATTATTTCTGAAAATTGTGAGCTATTAGAAATTTATGGTTTTCTAAAAAAAATAAATAATACCATTTTTTTATCATCAGCTATTTTGTTCAAATTCTGAAATTGTTTTTCTTTTTGATAATCATTTGCAGCTTGAACTGTCGAACTTAAAATGACTGCAACCAAAATTGCAAACCCATCTACCCATGCAGTTGCTCTTAATTCATTAGTTTGAGCCATTCCAACTTCCACACCAATAGATAAAATTGCGCATGCGATCAATATTCTTAAGGTAAAGTCTCCCAACGCATTCCATAACAATGACCAAAAACCTTAAAAATAAATCAAAATTATCTTTTTGTCTATCGAAACTTTCTAATTCTCTTGCTTCTGTTCGGTTATGACCATATTCCTCTTCTCTTGACTTTAATTCACCTGGATCCGTTGAGATTCCTGCCTTGTAATTTGTGTTCAAAGCTCTTTCAAAGAAATTATCTATATATTTAAATTATCCTACAATCTTCAATAAAATTTTACATCCATAAGTCTCTAATTTATCAATTTCCTCACAAAATGTACGTTTTTCCCATTCTTGGACAATGCTTAATATTTTTTCTATTGAAATCTTAAAGAAATTAGGGTGTTTTATTGTCGTATCAGTTTCATCCTTCATCACATTCATCAAAGGAGACTTATTCTCATCCGAAGTCATAAAACTGTTTGGCATTGAAGAATTATTTGCTTTCATTTCAAGAATATTTGAATTCATTTCAACGAAAAAATATTAAATATTTTATGCATAAAAATGAAGTAGATGTTTTCAAAAAGAGAAAAAAAAATATTTAGAAATTTTTTTGAAATTCATAACTTTTCAGCTCTTTAAATGGCAAAAAATATACAAAAAAAAAAAAAAAATTGACTTAAGGGTTTAAAAATTGATTTAGTCATGTTGGTCCTCTGAATCACTCTTATGATCTGTTGATTTGTCTTCATGCATTTCTTTTTGTTTCAAAGTCTCCTTCTCCATTTTTTTTTCAGTGATGGCTTTGACAATCATCAAATATCTGTCTTTCAAATCTTCTTTCCTGAGCTTCAAATTTTCCAATGATTTTTTGTAAAGATCAATGGATTTCTCTACTCCTTTCGCTTTCAGGTCTTTTGCTTGTTCCTTCAAAACTTCCGTATTTTTTAAATTCTCAACCAAATTCATCAAAGCCTTTCGAGAGTTGTCTCCAAGGGCTTTCAAATTTTCTTTGTTCAAATGAACCAAGACTTTGTTTTTATAGAACTCCACCGAAACATCTTTAAGCCCATTAGCTTTTTGGCTTGCTTCTTGAAGCAATTCTTTGAGTCCTTTTTGTCTAAGTCCCTCAATACTTACAACAATGGATTTTTGTGTCTCCTGAAGTTGGATTTTCAAATGGTTGAGAGTTGGATGGTATATTTGTTGATTTAGATATTCGCAGCTCATTTCCATCAAAATTTTGGCGTTGGCTATGTTCTCCCATATATTTATTCTCTCTTGAACATTTTCTATTATTTGTTTAATTGACTCCTTGTCAATTTTCTGCTGTTTCAGATGAAACCAAAGAGATTTGACCCAAAATTGTGCGATGGAGTTAACTTTTTTCATCAAAATTTGGATTCGAGGCTTCAATCTGACTTCCACCTCTTGGCTTTTTTCTTCGGCGTTGGCATCTCCTTCCTTAGGTTCTGGAAGGTTGTTGTAATAAGTGCTGACTTGGACCTCAGCATCTGAGAGCACTTTGTCTCCAAGACCAACAAATTTCTCTCTGGCCTCTGAAATTTTCTGCAATAATTTGAAATCGTCTTTGTGGAGAATGATCTTCTTCAAGGTTCTGTCAATCTGCCCATTGATCAAGGAACTGTATTTTGCAATGAATGGCTCTGAAAATTCGTTGAGTTTCTTGAGTGAGGTCTGAAGCTTTTCGTTTCTCAGAACATTTTGAGCATAAAGTTCCAAAGTTTTGTTCTTAGTCTTGACAATGAGATCTTGAATCAGATGGGCTTTGGTTTCATCATAAGTTGGATGAGAATCGACTTCTAAACTCATGATTTGGTTCTGGGAGGGATGGAGGTAAAAGGAAAATATGAAAAAATAAATTATAATAAATAAATGAAAAATGAAAAAGCTTTTATAGGGATCAATGACGGAAATGATAAATTTATAGATTGGCGTCTTTCAAGGATTTTTAAAAAATATTAAGCTTCCTATCTATATTATTATAATACTATGAATGATGTATTAATATCTGTTAAACTTGAAAAATAATGATTTCAAATTTTTCATTTTACCGCAGTACTTCATACCACAGTACTGTCTTACGTTCATAAGTGATACATTGATGAATCAGAAGTAATATTAAATCAGAATTTTTATCAAATTATTATTGATTAATAGACCATCAATAAAACTTGGTCTTTACTTTTAATTTTTTCTTTCTTTTGGTTGTTTTCCTTTTGAATTATAAATGATCAACATATTATTTTTAGATAATTCTTCTTTAATATCTTTTTTTAGATAGCATTTTTAGGAATTTGGTTTTTAAATTTGGCTATTTTGATGAGATAAAAATGTGGCAGTAAAATTTAATTAAATAAAAAAATTTATTATTTTGAACTTGGTGAAAAGCAAAAATAGGTGGAAAATCTTTTTTGAAGAAAAAACGTTTTTATAAATTTCACTTTTGTTAAACATTAAAATAGCTAGACATACCCTTCAAATGCTCCTCCATCTATGATTAATACTAAATAATTAAATTTTAGGGTAAAAACCTGTGTTATATCCATATTTTGGGCTAATGCCAAAGAATTTAATATGATTATGGCATTTTTCTGGTCTTTTGACTTTACCCAGATTCTAAAGAAAGGAAAAATGTTTTTTAATACAACTTTCTTTTGTTATACCTTCCATTTAAGCCAATGCAAACTTCAAAGGACACATATTTCTTAAATAAATTCAACAGTTCGCTTTTTTTATCTTGAACTAAGGATTTGCAAAAAGCAATCGAAAAATTTAAAACCATTCCTTCTTTTAAATCTCCGAAAAATGCTTCACCTGTCATCCACTCCTAAGTCAAATTTGATGCATTTATTTTTCAACAAGTTGTTTTTTTTACCTTTTTGTTTGTTAAGGAAAAACATGTTAGTTTTGTTCTCAAAAATTTGTTTGTTTCAAGCACTCTTGCATATACTAAATTTCCGACCTAAATTCAAAAAATAAATAAGAGAAAAATTGAATTAATGAAAGAAAACATTCAAATTTGGCCGATTTCGTTTCGTAGCCCCTTCAAAATCATAAAATCCTAAAATTCCTTCATCAGAACCCCCAATATCCACAATATATGCCTCAGTCATTTTTGACTTGATAGTACAGATCACATTATCATTAATTTCTGGAAAATACTAAATATTATTATTCATGCAATAGTAAAAAAAAAAAAAAAAACTTTTTTAGGATCTGATATTAAAGCATATTTATGTGCATCCTCTTTAAATCGATGGAATAAGATGCCTGGAGTTTTTGGTGAAATTTTATGAGAAAACAAGTCTATGCGAAATTGTTTGCTGATGTTCGCTTGAATTATTTTTATTTGAGCTTATTTTTGATTTGCTATTTACTTTTCCCTTTTTGTTGCTCGACTGACAAATCTTCACCTGGAAGCAAAATATTATTTTCTATCTCCATTAATATCTCTGGATATTTTTAATTATGCAAATATTTAATGTTCAGAAAAATTCAAATATTTTTGTTTAATTTCATTTTAAACAAAAAAACCTAATTTTTTTATTAAAATTATTAAATTTTTTTCAAAAGAGTTCTAGATTTTTAATGAATGGAAAATCTCAATATTTATATTTCCAAATTAAGAACCATAAATCTAGAATTCAAAGTCAAATATTTAAGAAACATGCAAATTTATAAAGTCTATATTTTCAATAAATTAATATTTAGCTTCTCGAATGAAAACCAACTACAAATATAATTCTTTGGAATTGCTCCAAAAACCTAAAGAAAAAATCTTTCTTATGGAGAAGGGACATAAAATTAATGAAATTCATATGGAGAAGGGACATAAAATTGATGAAATTCATGATCATAGCATGGATCTGCTAATCCGGAATGACTATGTTAGAAAAACCTTATTGATTCTAGTTTTTCAAATTTGTTTGACAATTGGACTGGTATCAAAATTCTTACAAGATCACAAAATACTCTCATTTATTCAAGAAAACTATTTTCTTTTGATGTTTCTTACTGTTTTGGCCTTTTTCATTTGTTGCATTTTATTTTTCAAAAAAAAATTCGCGAGCCAATTCCCTCTAAACTATCTTTTGATTCTTTTATTTACCTTCTGTGAAAGCTATATAACAAGTTATTACCTAGCCAAAATTGAAGATAAACATTTGATTTATGTTTCTCTTGGGATAACTTTTGGAATCACCATAGTGATTTCAATCATTGTGTGTTTTTCAAAAAGGGAAGGAATCATGGAGAAGGGAATTTTATATACAGCAATTTCTTATGTAACTTTTCTCAGTTTTTTCATAATAAACATCGGAATGGTTCAAAGCCCTATCACCATTGTTTATCATTTTGTAGGCGCGATGTTTTATGGTTATGCAATTTTAAATGATGTAGAAACAATTTTTTTAAGCAAGAATATCGATTGCGATGACTATGTTGTGGAAGCTATGATGTTTTACATACATATTTTGAATTTGTTTCACAAAATTTTGAAGATCGTGATGGCAAAGAAAGAATAATTTTGGAATCCAAAATTTGAAACATATATAGATAATTGTTAAAAATATATATAATAAAATTTTGCAAATTACATGTATTTAGTAATTTTTTTTTTCTTCCAAAAATACAAAAAAAAATCATTAAATTTTTTGTCATTGTTTTGTCTAGAGTATTATTAATTTGATAATAGACAATATATAATTTATTTATCTTTTTCTTAAAATTTTTTAGTTTTTTTCTACGGCAACCCTGTCAATTTATGTAAATTATAATAATTCCAAAGTGTTTCCTTCAGAGGCTTCAAAGCATTAATTTGTTTTTGGAATATCTCAAAACATTCCTTTTCCGATTTGTTTTTACCTAAAACATTTAAATTCTAAAAAAATTTGCTAAGTTAAAATACCACAAAAATTCGAATAAAAAACATCTCGACCAGGGGCCACAAGAAATCCAGCTTGTGCGGCCAAACGATATATTAATTCATGATGAGGTCCCAACGCTTCATTATATGCTTTTTTTACACATTTGGGGTATGATAATTTCGGATCAGCAATCATTTCTCGAAACATCACTGTCATGAAATCCATAAACCACATCAATCTTAAAGTCGTTCTTGCCCCTAAATTATAATTATTAAAGTTTTGATGCCGTTAGTTTATACCTGACTCATATTTTAGCAAATTTTTGTTTTTTGTCAACTTGTGATTGTTGTCCCCACTTAAGTTTTGAAGACCCAATCTCAGTTCTAATTGAATCAAAGACATTAGACCCTTTATTTGACCTTTGAAGGTTTTTAAATGACCCATCAACGCGGCAGTTTTTGAAGTGATATCTGAAAAGGCCAGGGACATCGCGGAACCCAACAGTTTTAATAATTTAGTGTATTCGTTCATGGCCAAACAAAAAGGTTCTATCGGTATATCTTCAAAATTCTGACAAGCTTCCCCACAATATTTCACTACTAAGTTATAATTAAATGGTTCTTCTTTTTCTTTGGGTTCCATTTTAAAATCTTTTTTTTTATTTAATATTATAAAAAAAAAACTTCTTTAATAATAAATTCTTCAGTTTTTATATGGAAAAAGAAAGAAGCAAATCAACTCACCTTTTTGAAAAAGAATCAGTTTTCAAGAAAACTCTTCGAAACGCTCATAATGATACCCAACACAAACTCCCTGCGCTTCCCGTTCCCACTTTTGTTCAAAATATCATTTTTCAAAATAAAGAAGAAGAAATCCCCGACTCTGTTCCAAAAGAAAAACCGATACCTAAGCCTCCTATAAAAGATCTAAGACAAGACCTTTTATGCATACCAAAAAATTATTTGGATGATCCTCCCAATTCAAATCTCAATAGTTCTTTTGTTTCTTTTAATGAATTACATAGAAAACAACCCACTCTTTTCCCTGTTTTGAATTACGTTTCGACAAAGCAAGTACAAGCAGAGGAAGAAAAAAAAAAAAAAGAGGAGAATATGAGTGCTATCGATCGCTTTTTTAAAGATATGATAAGGGATTCCCAAAGAGTGTCAGTTGCTGTATCAAAACCTTCAAATTTTAGCGAGTTCAGTCAAATAATTAAAGAACTCAATCATAATCATTCCCAAAAAAAAATGTATGAGAATGTGATGGACAAAATAAATTTAACATCTAATGAAAGCATTCTTATCAAATATCAACACGCTCATATAAAGTTCAATATTTTATAAAAATTTTCGCTTAGTTTTTTTAAAAGGATGCCACTAGTTAGAATTTATTCCACTGAAAATGAAAAATTTGAAAGGATGAAGAAAAATGCCATTTTAAAAAAAGGGAAGACTATGGTGAAAGATCCAAACTACGCAATTAATTACATGGACTTATATTCGAATTCGAAAATTTCTATTTATAAATATGAAAATACTTACGGACTGAAACCATTGGCACGTGAAGGTGCTACACTTTCAGTCATTGAAGACAGAGCCTATTTAATTGGAGGAAGAGGAATCAATTTTCAAACCGAAGTCTCCTGTTTCAAGCTAGGTAAAAATTATAAATCAATAAAAAATAATATTTAATTTAGACAAGAAAAAATGGAAATTTTTTAAACCTATAACTTCTTCACCTTCGAAAGACAAAGGTATCTTTACACGGTCGAATCACTCAGCTGTTGTTTACAAGAATTCTGTTGTGGTTTATGGTGGAGAAAAGGAATATAATTTAAATATGAAGGCTCGCCAATGTTTATCAGGAGTAGAAATTTATCACATTGGTCAGAATTAATATTTTTTGAGAATATTGAAAGTTCATCTAAATTTAGAAAACAATGAGTGGAATACATTGTATTGCAAAGGAGATATTCCAGAGGCTCGCAAAAATCATTTAGCAGTTTTGATTGGAAGCCACATTTTAATCCACGGAGGAATTAACTCATTTTCGAAATGCTTGAAAGATGCAATAATATTGGATTTATGTTTTTTTTATTAATTTTATTTTTAAATTCTTTCGGATTATTATAGTAAAAACACAATGGATCAATTGTGAAGATATCTTAGATTTGCCAGCATTAAATGGACACACTGCTGTTTTTGTTGTAGAAAATGAAAAAAAATACTCTTCTCTTTTTTTCCCAAGACAAAATAACTCATATTCATTAGTAAATTTAACTAATTTTTGTTATATTTTAACAAATTTCAAAGATTAAAGAGGAAGGTGTTTATATTTTTGGAGGAAAAAATGCTAATAATAAAGCCAACAACAATTTAACAGTAATCAAACCAGGCATCACACCTTTTAAAGTAATCAAAATGGATCTCAAAGGAACGCCACCCTCGCCTCGTTATAATCATGCAATGAAATTCTTCAAATATTTAAATTGCCTTATCATTTATGGAGGGCGAAATGATGAAATGAATTGCTGCTTTTCAGATATTTTCGCTTTAAATTTAGAAAGTTTAATTTGGACCAGGCTGAACAACTTCGATAACAAATATAATGAATGCAAATGTTCCTTTGCTAGTGATCTTTATAAAACTAGGATGCTCATCTTCGGAGGAATTAATTTCAATGGGTTCATTGATAATGATTTATATGTCGTTGAATTTGATGACAGTGGCCAAAAGAAAAGAAGTCTGGAACAAAAAATTGAGCTGACCTCAAAAATCACTCCACAGAAAATTCAAAGAAGAGTATATGATGTTAAAACATTTCTACCCGTGCCAGCAATTACAGATAATAACTCGCCATAATTTTTTAAATTAATAATTATAATATTGACTTTATTAAACTTTCTTTATTTAAAACAAAAATATTTTTTTATTTTCTTGGTTTTGTGACCTTCATGGATTTTATCAGGGAAATTGTCTCAGGGAAAAAAAAAAGATTCAAAGATGAGGATTTCAATTTAGATCTAACTTACATTTGTCCCCGAATTATAGCTATGTCCTTTCCAGCCTGTGGTTTCGAAAGTGCCTACCGGAATCACATTGAAGATGTTTAAAACCCTCATATTTTATAAATTAATCATTTTCTTATAAAGGTGGCAAAGTTTTTGAAAGAAAAGCATGGGAATAATTATTTGATCTTTAATCTCAGCGGGCGAAATTATGATGCGAGCAAATTTGATAAACAAGTTGTTTTTGTATTTAGAGATTTTAAAACGAGTTAAAAGGTTTTGGAATATCCATGGGAAGATCATCATTCCCCACCAATAAATGTTCTATTTCAAGTTTGCCTCAAAATAGACAATTTTTTAAAAGGTTTATAAGAAAAATTTCAAACCAATAATTATTTTGAGAAAGAATGTGTAAATAATGTCATTGTTGCTCATTGTTTGGCAGGAAAAGGAAGAACAGGAACTGTGATTTGTTGTTATTTGATTTATTCTGGTCGTTTTTCCACTCCCAAAGAAGCCCTCAATTATTATTCTCAAAAAAGGTGAGAGAAAAAATTAATTTTATAAAAACATTTTCTTCTTGAGGTTTGGAACCGATGATTTGGGAGTCACTCAACCTTCTCAAGTCAGATACATTTTATATTTTTATCAGATATTCAAGGAAAAATGTTTGTCTCCCACTGTGAAATATATTGATAACATAATTTTATATGGGGTTCCCAATTTTAACGGAAAAAACAGTTGCAAACCAATTGTGGAGTTTATTTCTGTGAAAACAGATGAAAAAGTAAAAAAAAAAATTTTTAAATACAAATATTTATTTATCAATAAGTTGTACACTGACAAAAAAAATTATTTGAATCAAGGAGCTTTTTCGGCTGATAATTTCACCATTAAAGAAATTCCATATTTTAAAATAAAAATTGAGAAAAAGATTCCTCTTTGCAATGATGTTTTAGTTCGTTTCAAAAACAATGGTTTTTAAAATTTTATAATGTATTTGGTTGGTTAAAAAAACTATTTTTAGGTCCTGTGAAAAATAAAATTATGGCTCGAACAGCATTCAATACAACTTTTATTCCAGAAAACAAGTAATGAATTTTTTATGATCTTAAATCAATATTTTAATTTAATAAAGTGAGCTAAAATTTGTATTGTCCGATTTAGATCCAGACTCCACCATAAAGGATCCACGCTTCCCGAAGAACTTCATGATTGAGGTTTATCTCAAAAATAAAACTGTTGATTAATTTCAATAAAAGATACATTTATCAGATTATTGCAAATGCACGAATAAAGTTCCTTTTGAAAACAAATGCGAAAACTGCTCCAAAATACTAGAAAAGGAAAAGCCGGAATGGATGGAAATTTACCAAATTTTAGCTGTTTTTTCACAAAAATAATGTTTTTTAATATTTTGGATTAGGATTATAAACCTCTTGATTTGTTTAAATCGAAAATTTTGCTATTCGGAGACCCTGATTTTGATGATGTAGATGAAACCTTGAACCCAAATGATAATAAATCAGAAAATTCGGGTAAAATTAAAAATGGTTTTGTTTTTTCGTAAAAGTTTCAAGATTCTGATGAGGACAATTTGAGATCAGATTCTATAGAAATTGATGATGATTACATAATAAATTCTTGTGGGAAAAACAAAGAAAAGAAAAACCTGCAAGTTTTGGCCTTCAGAAAATCTAATTCCTCAATTGAAATAAAGAAAAATGGGTCCCAAACACAGTTCAAAAAAGGACCTTAAGAAATTTTGAATCTTTTGTGTTGGAAATTTCTAATTTTAACAATTTTTTACCATTTTTGAAAATAATTTGAAAAAAAATGTTATAATAATTATTTTGGAATAATTTTTTTACTATGTATTTGTCTTAATTACAATTGTTATGAAAATCTTTGAAAAAGAAATAATTTTATATATATATATATATATATAGAATTATTGAAAAATTTATATAGTTAACTCTTTTACTTTAAATATTAAAATACATGTTTAAAAAAAAAATTTATGAGGAATCGAAAGTTCGTTATTTGAAATTCTTTTTGCTCCATTCTTCAATTTTTCGTGTTTCTCATCTTTATATCGTGCGTGAAATTCAATGTTGAAATCTTTGTTGAATTTCTTATGTGATTTATCCTTTTTTTTGAAATAAAAACATAAAAATATGCCTAATTTACTTACTTTGCAAGCTTTATCCAACATAAATTTATCAATAACCATCATGCCATTTTGGTCAAAAAATCCGCAATTATACCAAACTTGGAACATTTTTTCCTTAATAATGTAAATTTAAACAAAATAAAAAAAAAATCAAACTTTTTTTTTCAATAAGGAATTATTGTAAAATTCAACAAGCACATCCCCTTTTAATGTGATTCCTGAGATGTCGTATTCGATGAAGGCTTCACTTTTGTAAAATTTTATTTTGAAATGATCTTTTGAGCCATATAAAAAATCGTTGTTGGTGATCATAAACCATGGCTCTGAAATATTTTTAAATTTATTATTATTTTTTGAATAATACCACATCCTCCAAAAATGTTGAAATTTGGAATGGTAGAAAGTCTAATTTTTGTTAATTCTACTTCAGGTGTTGGTAGATTTTTAATAGACCAATTTAATGTTAAGGCCCGTTCAAAGTAATGGACATATCGAATTTGACTTGGGATAGTGACTCCTTTCTTATTCTTGGTTCGGATCAAACCATAATACTTCAAAGCATCATAAGAACTCAGAAATTGTTTTCTATATTTCAAAATAAAAATTTATTATAATGTGATTTTTTTACGAATAAAGCAAATAACAACATATCATGACACCAGTTCTTCCCTATTAAAAGAAAGTTAGAATTTAAGATAAATAATATATATACTTTCCCTGCCTTGCAATGAATCCCCGCAACATTTCTTTCATCACTTGTTAACCATTCGTCCTATTAAAAAATTCAGATTTGTTTAATGTTAAGAAATTATTTTACTAGATCTTCACAACACTTAAAAATTAGATCAAAAGTGGGGGCCTGATGATCTTCAAAAGGATACTCTGAAACTTTATAAAAATTGGAAACTTTGTATTTCCTTTCAGCGCATCTTTGTCAGGCACGATACAAAGCCCTTATATTATAATTATCAATATCAAAATCTTACAAATTGTATATTTTGTAATGATTGCTGTGTCGAGTATTAAAAAACTTTATCACGTCCGTCATGGAATTTCGATAAATCGATTCATAATTTTCTGCTGGAAACCCCATAGCAATGATTCTTTCCGTTATATCTATTAAATTTCCAAAATTATATAGCAGCATTTTTCGAAAAGGTAACATGTTAAATCAAGATTAAAGCCATCTAATTTGAATCTCCTTTTTTGCTTTGAAACCTAAAACAAACTCTAATATTCATTTTTCCCCTAAAATTACCAAAACTTTAATCGGATTATTCAAGTTAGTCCTTTTAATGGAGGATTGAACAATTTTCTGGTTGATTTCAGTGACTGCTTTATCTATTTGTACAGTATCCATGGTTCTTAATTCTTTGTCAACGTTATCAGAATTTTCCAAGTCTTCTTCTTCCTCCTCCTCTTCATCATCACTAAATGGTTCTTCCTTTTGTTTTTTATGTTTATTTGGATTTTTTTTTTAAAGAAACTTCATCTGAGGAAAGATCATTTACTATGTTGCGAATGTGAATCGAGCTGGTTGATTTAGGCTCTTCATTTTCCATTAATAGGAAATATTTGGTTTTTTATAATTAAATAAAAAAGTCTTTATAATAGCTTGTCTTTCTTAATAATTTTTAAGGAGATTTTTTTTGTTTTGTTAAAAAAAAAACAGACAAAATGGAAATAAATAAATTTGCCTTAATAATTTTCTGAATGGTTAAATTTCCAAATTTATGTAGAAAAGCATCATTTATTATAATAAAAGTGTAGATTCGAAATAAAAAATGTTCAAACTTTCTATTCTTAAAAATTTTTTTTCCTCTATCAAATTTTCCCAAAACAAAATCATACACAGCAAAGCCAAGGATTATTTCGATGTAGTATCCGATGTTTCCAGCTATAAAAATTTCTTGCCATGGTGCAGTGAATCTCAAATAATATCAAGGTAATTTTTAATTTGTATTGTTCCTTAAATTTATTTTTCAAGATCCAACGCAGATAATTTTGACGCAAGACTTACAATTAATTTTAAACTATACAAGGCCAGTTATATTTCGATAGTAAATATTGAGAAGAATGTTGACTCCTATCATATTATGTCAAACATTGAGAAAAACAACCCAATGTTTAATTTTCTTAGAAGCAAATGGCAAATTACCAAATTAAATGAAGAGAAATGCGAAATGAACTATGATGTCGAGTTTGAGTTCAGGAACTTCCTTTATCAACAGGTTTCTCATTATTTCATTGATATTGTTGGGGAAAAAATGACGAGTGCATTTGAGAAAAGATTATTTGATAATAAAAAGAAAGCTATAAATAATCAAAATTCACAACTAAAATTTGGGGAAATTAAAAGAAAAAGCTCGTTGCTCAGTTCGCATTCAGAAATCTTGGAAAGTTTGAAACTTCAGATCGGCCAGTTTTATGAACTACACAAAATAACTGACGGGGAATTCATTAGCATTATGGAAATTATTGATAAAAACCTCGATCTCAAAGAGTTTTTAATACAAGCCTATATTTTGTTCTGTAACAACTTGAATTGCAAAGATGGAGAATATAAGCTGTTAAGTTATTTGAAAGACATCAGCTTGATGAAAAAACTCAAAGTTAGTAATTAAGAACAGAATTCGAAAGAAATTCAAGTTTTTTATTTGAATATTTCTGAAATTTTTATTTAACCTAAAAAAAAAATTGTCATTTAAAAAAAAATAAATTAGCATGTTCCTTCTATTTCTATTTTTTAGTGTCTGTTAAAAGTAATCTCATAAAAACTAATCGAAATAAAAATGAATGAAAACATCACCGAACTCATCCTTACTTGTGAAAAACACCCATCGCAAGTCGTCACACATATATGTTGTTTAGACAGTTGTCTGAGTCCTCTTTGTGTGAAATGCATGAAAAGTCACAACTTATATCATAAGCAGGAAAATGTTTTTCCAGAGCTGGAAACAATCGAAGACGTTCGAGAGTTCTGTTGTGAGAAGCTTCTCTTTTTGATAGAAAATTACAACAAAGAACTTGAAAAAATCAAATCAGTTAACTCTCCAGGGAAACCAGATCAGAATTTGCAAAAATTGGCCTTCTACCGAGAAAAAATGATCAATTTCATTAATAATTATTTCAATGACCTGGAAAAGGAATATGAGAAAAGAATCCAATTCCTAATGAATGATTCCTATTCTTTTGGAAGCCTTATTGATTATTTTCGGAAGATGATCAAAGGCCTTGAAGAATATTTGCAGGAAATTAAATATAAATGCACTTTGGAGACACTGCAACAAATTTTGGTGGCTGATTATCAACAAGAATTCGATAACATGAAAGCCAAAAATGAAGAACTGTGTGATCATTTCTCATCTCAAAAAACTACAGTGATGTTTGATGAGTCAAAAATCCAACATATTTTACAGGAAGTTGAAAAAATTTCAAGTTTTAATTCATACTCCACAGACCTAAACAAATCCTCATTACATACGAACAAAATGATATTTGAAACAATGCGGACGCCTATCACACCTCCAATTGAAAATAGTCTAATTACCATTTCCAAACCAAAAACACCAAGTATAGATTTAAAATATATATTTTAATGCATTTTTGTTTTCTAGAGAATGAGGGCTCATCGTACAACTTTCAAATAAAAAATTTAGATTTTTTCAATAAATCAACATCAGCAAAGTTTCTGCATTTTTTCCAACAGAAAAGCAAATTTTTGCATATTTACAATTTGGAAGAGCTTAAAAATAATGTCGTCAAGGAATATAAATTAGAAATGAACATTGATTTTAAAATTCCCAGATGGCATCGATCAATAACAATTCCCAATGGTGCCATATATCTCATAGGGGGTGTAGTTACTTTTAACACGAACCAAGAAGCAACAAGCAATTCAGCTTACGTATATGATTATGAAGCAAATACATTAAATCCAATAAAACCAATGAACATTCCTAGATCAGGTCATGGGGTGGCATATATGAATGAGAAAATTTATTGTGTCGGTGGGTTTACAGATGAAAATGTTTCTTCGGTGAAATGTGAAAAATATCATGTTTTGACGAACATGTGGGAAGAAATTGCCGATCTCAATTATGAAGCAAATAATGCTTGCCTATGCAGTTTTCAGAACAGATTCATTTACAAATTTGGAGGGAAACAAGGTGAAAAAGAGTTAAATAACTATATAGAAAGATATTGTCCGACGGAAAACATTTGGGCGATTGTTCACGTGAAATCTGAAATCAAATTAAACGATTTTACTCTGCTATCCTCCTCCGCATGTTGCCAAATCAACAAAAATCAGATTTTTATTTTCGGAGGAACCTTTGAAGATTACAGTCAGAAATCAAATCAAAGTTTCTTACTTGAAATTTTAAACCAAAACGATTTGAGCAAAAGCAGAATTTTAAATGAAGAAACATCTGATGTTCATATTATCAAATGCATCAATGAGAAGCCATTACCTTTTGGGGAAGGATTTTGGAATAATAACCCAATAATTTTCGATTCCGAGCTTTATTGTCTGCAGAATATGCCAAATAAAAATAACTTAAATATCGTTTATAATGATCGAAGGAGGATTTTGAAATTCGATTATAAGGGAACTTGGATTTCATATGGTTCATAAGTGGAAAAAATACAGAAATTTTTAATAAAATAAATGTTAAAAAAACCGATTTTTTGTTTTTGTATAATACAAAAAATTAATATATATCAGTTAACAGCACCAAGCTCTTTCTTCAATTTCTCCAATTTTTCCCTAGCTTCTTTAATTCTTTCGACTTCCAAAGTTTCTCTGATATACTAAAACAAAAATTATTGATTTCTACTTTATTTCAAAACTCTATTACTTTTTCGATTAATAGTTTTTGGGTTTCTTTGGATTCAGAAATTTTTTTATTGATAGTGTCGACTCTTTGTTTAGTTTCCATAATTTTCGATTTCAAATCTTCCAACTCTTTATTTTGAGCGAGTTTTGCTCTGATTTCAAGATCCATATTTTCAATCATGGGCCCACTTTTTGAAATTTCCAGAGGAATATTAGGTAACACATTGTTTCCTTTTGCCATATTGCTTAGAGCTTCAATTTTTCAATCGATTTAATTTGAGAATTTCAAAAATGATTACAATGCATTGCCCAATTTCCATTTTTGGCATTAAAGGTGTATATGATTTCATCCAATCTCATGCTTATTTGCTCATTTATGGCTTGGAAAAAAATATAATCTTCAAGTCGATTTTAAACAAATCTTACCATCTTCTCTTAAGTTGAGTTGTTTGTTTTTGGACATTGATTTGGGTTGAATTTTTATTTTCTTGCTTAAAAATGAAAACCAATTAAATTTTTAAATTTTTTGTTTAAAAATTTTCGTTCTTTTAAAAAGAATTATTTAAAAAAATTATGAAACTCAACTCAGCATGTTGGATTTAAAATTATTTGTTCAGTGGGTAACAAATAATTTATTTTTTCTATATTTTTTAGATTTTAAATTTGCAAATTTTCATTTTTTTAAATTTTAACTTTAATTTTTTTCCCCCAAAAAAATATTAATTTTTCATATTAAAATTAGCAAATTTCAATGAAATTAGTTAATTTGTTTATCTAAGAATTAAATGAAATTTCTAGCAGATTTGAATAAAAGTTTTATTATATATGTTTTTTGATGAAGAACTAATTCACAAAAGCAAAATTTAAATCAAAAGAATTTATCAGGTTCAAAAGTATTTTGAATATATAATAATAATAAGTGATTCAAACGGTAAAACATAATATAAATTTTACAAACTATGGCACTTAAAAAGCTTTCAATCAACCTGTTTAATTCTATTCTTGATTTCATGTCCTTGAATGATTTCCTTTCGCTTTCTTTTGTTTGCAGGAAATTTTATAAACACATCCAATCTGATACCCGTTTGTTTCTCAAAGAGCATCTCAAGAACTTTTCCCTTCAAGACATGAGTGATTTCTAGTAAACATTTTCATGACATTTCATTAATTTATTTGTCTTCAATATTATTAGCGAATATTATGAAGACTTATCTTTCCAAGCCAAGTTCCTAGCCAGAACTCCTGAGAGAATCTTTAAAATGACACAAAATCCTTTCTGGAAACAAGCCCTCATGGAAAAATCATATTTGTCTGGACAATGGCTAAAGCTTTTCACAATGAATTCTGGACAAAACAAACAGTCTTTTTTGGATTTCATAGCGAAATTTGACTTCGCTTTGCAAAGTAATATTTTTCATTATAACTCTTAAAATAACACTTTTTCAAAGATCCAGGAATTCCATTTTTTTTAATGATCAGAGAAAATTATGGCAGAAATTGCAAAACCACTTTCCAAAGAAAAATCCTGGAAAGTGCTCTCTATAATAACACTCGAATGTCTAGCTTCGATGATGAGGATAGCATTTTTGAGTTCTTGAATGAAAATCCACTTTCTATGAAGAATGAATCATTTGATTTACTTCAGGCCAGATGGTATTCCTTTACAAAAGATTCCAAATTGATGGATTTCCAATTATCTCCGCTTTTACAAGTTTATAATCTCTTAATTAGAACAATAGAGAATTTTGTCTTCTCGATTCGTGAATATCTAAAGTCTTTGGATGATCCTTTCTATCTTTTACAAGAATATTGCGCTTACTGGGCCAGATTCTGTCATTCGATTTTTGAAATGGAAGCATTATTCAGTAACTTTACAAAAATGATGAATGAAATATATGAAAAAGAATTTCTCGATCTTCCAACTTTTCCAAAATTTTCAATGATGAGATTAATGATAAAAATTTGGCTGAGATCAGTTCATGACCAAATAAAAGACATCTTACTAGAAGCCTTTGCAAAAGCCTTTCAAGAACTCCGAGAAATTAAAAGACTTCCATATCAAAATGTATTCGAGAAAAACATTGAAAAGAAAGAGGAATATCATGATAACTTTTACAAAAACAACTCTTTTGCATTAGAATCCCTAATTCACAATTTTGTAGAGGCTTTAACTGATATGAGCGTTAGTGAATTAACCATTCATTATCTTGGTCATTCTAAGGTAAATAACTATATTTTAAAAATGTCTAATAATTAATTTGTTAATAGATCAGATTTTCTTCACTTTTTATCGAATTTGAAGAGAAATTCAAAACAATCTCCCAAAATTATTATCAATCTCTTAGTATTAATTGCAAAGAAGATCTAATTAAATTGGATGAGTTTGTGAATGAAGATATAAACATGCTCAAAAGCGTCATAAATGAAAAAATGATTAGTTCGTTGAAACTCATTAAATATCAGGCTTTAACAACAATTCTCAAAAAGAACACACTAAACCAAATTTACAAATGCAGAAAAAATTCCCATGAACGACCAAAAAAAATTATCAAAAACGAAAAAATCACACTGATGATGGGAATGATGGAGGATATTTTCGCAATAAAGAGCAATGGAAACCAGGCTATTTATAGTAGCCCTTTCCTATCACATTTGTATAAAAATTTAAAGAAATGCTGCGGAAAAAACTTTCTCACCATTTATCGCCAAAATGTAAATTTTATCTTATTTTTTTATAGAAAATTATAATTTTAATATTAGAAGTTGAAAATGGAAAACCACCTGAACAAAAAAAAGAAAAAAGATGAAGAAATTGAGAAGTTTCTTGAATGGAAAAACATAGGCAATGTCCCTGCAGATATAATAGACTTTTTCGATTTCTCAAAAAACACTAGTTTCAAAAGCTTGAATGGATTTCGAAAGAAATTTGAACAAAAATCAAAAGATGGATCATATTTCAAGTGAAAATAAATAACTGTTATTTCAAATTCTTCATAATATGCATACATAACATTTTTTGTCCTCTTAAACTTTTATTTTAAAATTTGTACATTGTAAATAAATTAATTTTTTATTAATATTTAATACATGTAATTAAAAATTTCCTAAATCTCAGTAGTGTTTGGACGTTTTTCCCAAAATACTTTAATCGAATTTTAAAAAACGGGAAAAAATTCTGTAATTCTAATAAAAAATGGAAAAAAGAAAAATTTAAAATTATGAAAAAAAAAAAAAAAAAACTTTATGAATTTTTAAAATTTTTCCTCGTCTCTAATTTTTTTAATATAGTTTTTAAAGCAATAAATTTCATCATGCCTCCTAGCTTGTTCTTTTTCTTCAGTCTTCCAATATTCATCAAGCAAAGGTCTTACATCAGCAATATGTTTTTCAATGTTAGCCTTGATAATTTCCCTCTTTTTGGCGTTCTCCTTGAAATCCTGGGCATATCTAATCATTTTTTCCTCCAAACTTAAAGCCTTCGAATCTTTGCTATGGAATTCATCTTGTATTTTCCTCAGACTTTGTTCCACAAGCTCTTCGAAATTTTTTTGTGGTTCTAATTTATTTTTTTTCTCCTTCAAATTATTTACAAGCTGATTAATATTAGGAATTTCTTCAAGGACGAAGCCTGTAATAGGAGGGAATTGTCTGGGAATATTTGTTTGCATATTCCTTTTCATTTCGCTTAATTCTTCCCATTTTTTCACAACTCCTTTATGTTGTTCCTTTTTCTCCTCCTCATTTTTATTAATGTCCTTTACTTTTGCTGAAGTTTCTTCAGTCATTATTTTTTCCTTCATCATAATAGCCAATCGTTTCTGTTTTTCTCTTTTGTTCATGGCGTTTTCGTCTAATCCTGTTGAAGGCACAACCTTAGTTTGCTCTTTAGTGATGACTTGAGGGACATCATCATGTTCAATTGTTAATTGTTTCAAATATTTATCAAATGTCCCATCTCCATAATATTTCTTCAATTTCAGATAATGAGCTGCCAAAACCGCATTGGCTTCTGCTCTTTGGATTTCTTTTTGTTCGATCCTTTTCAAGAAGAAGTCATTCAAAGATTTCTTTTTGAGTTTTATAGAATCCAAAATTTCTAATTGTTTGTATAATTTTTCTAAATCCTTCTCATTCAAATTTTTCTTTTGTAACTTTGTTAGAATTTCATCTTCGGTAATTTTTGGCTCATCTGATTTCTTATAATCATTAACATAATAGATAATATCTCTCAATAGGAAAGTGTTCGGTCCTATGTATTTCGAAATATCATGGTCCTTTTCTTTCAAAAACTCTAGAATTTTATCAAAACTTGAGATTTTTTTCTTGTTGATATTTCTGACCAATTCTGTATTTTCGTCGCCCTTAAAATCATCTAATTCTTTACAATCCACAATCAAGTTTTCAGCGTCTTCAACTAGTCGCTTCACATCCATAATTTGATAATATTGATCTTCTCGATCATTAAAAATATTGAATTTGAGATCATTTGGCAACCCTTGTTCTTGATTCGGCAACAAATCATCTTCATTTATTATAATTCTTTGAGGAGGTTTCTTTGGTTCTTTATTTTTCTCAATATCTGAACCTGAAACTTTGTTTTTTTCTTTTTTATCTTCAGTTTTAGGTTGAATCCGGGAAAGTGAGACTCTAGGCTTAGCATGGCTGGAAGAAAAATCAGGGCTTTTATCACCTTTGTTTATAATTATAGTGGTTCCTTTTCCAGGTTTCTTTAAACTCTCCCTCATGGATTTTTCATCTTCTTTCATCAAGTTTTGTTTTTTTGTCGTTATGCCTTTTATGGAGTTAAAGCTCTCATCGATGTTTTCTTCTTGTGGTTTAGATTCTGAGATATCAGAATCTTGATCTCTCGATAATTGCAGATTCTGCAAGGAATGAGATAGATTTTCTGAAGCATCACTTTCTGAAGTGCTATATTCCTTATCTAAATTCATTTCCAAATTTAATTTTGGCTTGATTACTCTCTTCTTTATCTTAAAGATGTTACGAATTTCGGGGTCTGACTCTAATTCCTTTTCATCTTTTATGTTGTTTTCTTTTAGTGCTTCCTTGAATTTTTTTTTCTTTATTTCATGTTTTTTTTTGCCGATCACTTTCTCGAGATATTTCTCTTTTCTTTTCTTAATTTCTTCTTGTTTTTGTAACTTTTGTTGGTCATATTCTTTCAGCATTTTTTTATAATCACTTATCGAAATATTGAATTGTGCATTTTTGTGTTTCAGATCATTGGGTTTCTCCCATAACTCCATTGAAAATTTCTTCGGGTCCAATTTGTTATTTTTCTTCATGGAGTTTACCTCATCTAATCTTGCCAAATATTTCAAATCATCATCACCAGTCCCTCCTGTAAATTTCCCTAATCCATTTGCTGTCATTGCCTTATCTTTACTCATATAAATCAAAGGTTCTTGGCTTGCCAGTAGTCTTTGCATTCTTTTCTTATATCTTTGAATATATTTCTCATTGATCTCCGAATTTTGTCTTTTAAATCCTGTTTTTTGTTGAGGAAGATTTTTCGTGCTTTCAGTCTTTAGGACGTCTTGGATGTTTGACGCACCTGAAGCCCTCAAAACTTCAAGTTTGGTGATAGATTCGTTGTTCAATAATCGCAAATTTGGAAATCTACTTTTCCGATTCACAGGACATTCATCCATCGCATATTTGATGAGAGTATTTTTATGATTATATTTGCTAACCTTATTTTGGTTTCTTAAATCCCCCTTTGAAACCTCAACATCATGTTTCTGGATGAATTTGACCAAATTTAAATGAATTTCTTGATCTTTGTCCGTTAATTTGGGGTTTGGAATTTCATTATAAGTTGCTGTCAGGATTTCCACAGGGTTGAATTTTTTATATTTGCTTGGAAATAAGAGAAGTTGAATCAATTGAACTCGGCGAATTGTTGTGGCAATCGGGTTTTTGGTAAAATCAAATGTTGAAAGATTTTGCAAACTGCCTAAATCAATTAAATCGTCTAATGTGCTGATTTGGTTTTCCGATAAATTCAACTCTATTAGATTTGGAGCTCCTTTTGTGATGAGTGAAGCATTAAAACGATCAATCACGTTTTGGCTTAGGTTTAAAGAAATCAAATTTGGTAATAGCTCAAGGCATCGTAAAGGGGGAAGATGTTTGGAGTTACATTTTATTAAAATCAACTCCTTTAATTCTTTTGGACTAAAATTGGGACTCATGAATTTTGATCGGAGCTGGGGAAAAGTCTCAAAATTTATAGTGTCATATTTGAGCTTTTGCAATATAGCAGACATATGTTGAAAGAATTTTCAAAGAAAAATGTTATTTAATCGACAAACTAGTTTTATTATTATTTTTTTTTTGGTTGTAAAAAATTAATAAATGAAATAATTTTTGTATATTACAACAGATGGTTATTTAAATTTTAAATATATTTGAGTTTATATGAAAATAAAATTAAAAATTTTTCATTTTATTATTTGTAATATATTTTCATTTTTATTACAAATTAATTTTTTTCGCATTTATCAATTTTATTTTTAAATCTAAAAAACATATATTTTTAAAGTTCATCTCTTCTATCTTTTTCTTCATTTTTTCCTTTTTTCTTTTTTCTTTCTTTTTCTTCTGCCTACAAATTAATTATAAAAAAACAATTTTTTTAAAAAACCTTTTCTTGTTGTTCTTCTTCTTCATCAAGCATTTTTTGGAAATCTTCCATATCCTGTCGATATGTGGTTTTCATTTCCCACCAAATTGGTATTTTTTGTTTTTTTTCAAGTAATCTCTTCCACAAAGTCCCACTACTTTCATCAGCTTTTGTCAAATTTAAAAACATTCTCCCTATTCAATCAATAGTTTGTTTATAATCTTGTACTTATATTTATAAATGAGGCTGACCTACTGAATCTAACTTCCAATAGGAGGTTTCAGCATCAACATCTTTGAAAAGCTTAATTTTTAATTTGAATTTGATAGGTTGATTTCCTTCAATTCCAAAGGCACTCATGCTGACTCCTCTTCTCTCTATTTCTACATGCTCATCTTTTATTGTGATGCACCCTAAATTATATTTAGGAATTATAAACATAATAGACAAAAACTAAACCTGGACTGTCGAATCTATGGGCAAATTTAATTTGAATAAACACAAAATCTCGACTTTGAGCCCAATGATAAACTGGCTCTATTCTAATAACATAAAAATAAAATAAAAACATGAAAAATTAAAAATGAACATTTGCAGCTGAGTGTTGGTGGAAATCACAATATTTAGCAAACTTTCCAAATTCTTCTTCAGTTCAAAGGCGTTGTCTCCCATTTCTTTTAGATCTAAATTTGGATCTAAATTCTTATTCAAAAAAGGGAAAATTTCCACCTGTCTGTCGAACCAAAAAGTAGTCATCATATAAATCAAATGCTGCTTTGTAATATCCTCTTTGAATTAAGAGCTCTAAACAACTTAGTATATTTTTAATCAAAGCTCTTTTATAAACATTGATTTTAATTCTTACCTTTTCGGAATTTCCTCCTTCGCAGAAATCATGTCTTTTATTCTTGAAGAAATTTGATTTTCAAGAGTCCCAGTGGTGAAATTATCAAAACATGCTAAACTGATATTCAACAAGAAAAAGAAAAAAGATAAAACTGCAATTTTCCTGGTCATATTATCAATATCTTTATTTATTTATTTTTAAAAATTTCAAACAAAGTCTTAAAAAAGTCCCTTAATTTGTGTAATTCGATGTATTTTTTTCAATGATTTTTTTTATAAAATACAAAACCCAAAGAATGAAGAAAAAATAAGAAAATGAGTTATTTATAAGAATCTAAACTAAAAATTCAATTATTTCATAAATTATGTGTCGACCATATTTTTCCAGAAATTTTTTTTTTTCTAACAAATAAAGATAGGAAATTTTTCGGTTGCACCCTATCCTGTTTAATCTGAAATACTTTTGATCAATTTTTCCATTTTTAATTTTATCAGAAAATTCTTTCTCATATTCAATGCAATATTTCGCATTTGTTGGATTGTTTGCAAAATCCTTTGTTTTCCATTCAAAACCATGAATATTTGCAACTTCTAAATTTGAATAATCTATTTCAATCATATCATAATATAATTTCATTTTTTCGTCACTTCTTATTATAGAAAACTTTGTAATTTTGTAATTTTGTTTTTGAACTTCTTCACCAACAAAGCAAATGTTTTGGCCCAAAAAATCAAAAGTTTTTTCCGATATATGAGATGAAATAATTTTTTTTTCTTGGATGCTTAAAAAAAGGAAAAAAATTTTGGTGGAAGATTGTTCATTTATGTTAAAAATAGCAAAAGTTAATGTTCCATCCTCATAAAAACCGTTAAATCCTAAAATTTGTCCAAACATAGGATCATTGAAATTGAGTTGTGTAAGATCTTTTATATCGTCTTTGAAATCCCAAAAATAAATTCGAATATTATTATCTGAATTTCTTTGATCACAGGGGCAAATCACTATAAGGTCATTTTCAATAATTTTAATAAAATTATTCAAAAAACATTCATCAGAAACAACAGTTGATTGTCTTATTATTTTGGCTTCAGGGAAAAAAAACATTGATATTTGGTTCATAAACCCATCTTTATTGATATTTGAGGATTCGAAAATTAAGACATATTCGAAATTTTTATGAGCAGGCAAAAATTTTATCTGAGACTCTTCATAAATCTCTTTTAAATGTTGCTCTTGTAACTTTGTTGGTGTGCTTGAAAAAAAGTCATGAAAATCTTTATTTTTAAACCATATTTTAGATGGCAGCTCAAAAAAGGGTTTGCTATTAAAGCCTTTTTCCAGGTTTGTATAAAAAATTGTTTTGGAAGAGGAGTTTGAATAAAAAAATGTGTTATTTATAGGAGAAATCACTAGATGTTTGGCACTCTTGCAAATTAGTTCTTCGAAAATGTTCGTTTTTTTGATGAGATCGTAGAGTTGACAAATTCCATTCTCATAAATTAAAAGAATTTGGTAAGGATTTGATAGATAAATTAAGCCAATTAATGAGGATTTGAAATTATTTGTGACAAAAAAATCCTGCTTTATGACACGATTATCCCACATTTTTATTGAGCCAAAAATATCAATTTTTAAATAATTTTTTTTATAATTTCTATAAAAACCAATATTTTTAAAAAATAATAAAATTAATGAATGAATTGAAAACATTTGTTTTCAAAAGAAATTTTTAAATAAGATCTTTCACAACTGCATATTGCATTTAACCTTTAAACTACTATTCTTGCTGTAAAATTTTAGTTTTTTTTTCAAATGATGATGACTGCCTAGCTCGAATTAGTTTATTGTTTTGAACCCATTCCAAGCGATTGATGTTGTTGTATGCGATTCTTTCTTTGCTTCTCAACAAATAATAAAATTTTTGAAAAAATATCTAAATTACATCTATTTTAGATCAGATTGCATAACTGAGGTAACGTTGAGTCTTTCAATGGTCATTTAAGTGTTTCAATGCTAGTTTTTCAATTAAATTACATCAATATCCACTATCAAATCTCTGATTATTTTTTCGATATGATTTCTGATAAAAAATGGATTTTTTAGAAAATGCATCTGAAATTAAAAAAAATAATTTAATTAAGAAAAATTCCAGAATTTTATTTTTTGAAATTTTCTAAAATAATAAAAAGTAAAAACACTGATTTTTTTTTTTTTTAATGTGGGGAGCGACCCAAATGACTACGCTAATTTTTTTTTTTTTACAAAAAGAATAATATTAAATAAAATTTTGGAATTTATTTTTTTAAAAATTACTTTAGGTTTATAAATATACAAGAATTGATTTTCGAAGACTTTTTTCATTTTTCGAAGGAGTTGAATTCTGATAGGGTTTTTTGATAAAACTCTTCAATTTCTTTATATATCTGATCTTTATTTTGATCTGAAATATCGATTTTTTCCCCTTTATCCCATATTCCCCTTTCTTGGGTATTGTCACTAAAAATCAAAATTCCAGGACCATCTCTTAAACCATCTTTCCAATAACCAGCCCATTTTTTGTTTAATCCCCAAAAAAATATACCTAATCCATTTTTTTTATTATTAACATAGTTTCCATAATACATTTTGCCGGAATCAAACCAGATCATCTGTCCTAACCCGTTCATTTTATTATTTTTCCAAATTCCTCGATATATGCTTCTTTGGATTTTCGGCCAAATATAAACTCCATATCCATCAATTTCATCTTCTCTGAATTCTCCTTTTTATAAAAATAATTTATTGAGTTTTTAAAAATTAGCAAACCATTGAAATAGCTTCCATCTGAAAAATATATGCTCCCTTTTCCATTTTTCTTACCAAATCTATAGGTTCCTTCGAATCGATGTCCCTCAGTATATGTTTCGCTTCCAAGACCATCAAGGAAATTGGCCATCCAAATGCCTTCGTATCTTGTCCCCTTGTTATCAATATAAATTCCTTCACCTTCAAAACAGTTATCAAGGAACATCCCTTCGTAATGTTCTGAAGAAAAAGATAAAATCCCCTTTCCAGTCGCTTTGTTATTCATCCATTGCCCAAGGTAAGCCGTTCCATTTGGCCATTTCAACATGCCTTTGCCATCTCTTTTGTCATTCTCATCTAGTTCCCCCTCATAAGTCAATTCATTAAAATTAAAGCATTTTATGCCCAAGACATTTTTAAATAATAAGACTTTCTGAAGATTCATATATTGTATGTAATCAGATTCCGAAAAATTTGAAGAGCGAGATTCAATTGACCCAGGTTTGATAATAGTCGCCTTTGAATTATTTATGCTCACGATTCCAATGGCGTTTAAATAAAGATTTGGTGGAGGGTTTTGGATTTTTATACTATTATTTGTCGATTTTAAAAGGTCTTTATCAACGATGGGATTGTATTTTGAAGCATGCTGACATAATGTGCAAGTGGCTCCCATATGAGGTTCAGTGGTATAAAAAATAAAAGTAAATATTTATTTTGCATAAAATTAAAAAATATTTTGAAAATTTTTTAATTTATAAAAAATGAAAAAATAATTAGCAGTTTTTTTGAAGGAATTACTGGTTAAAATAATAAATGAATTCTGATATTGTTATAAAATTAAATAAGTTCTATTTCTATTTGATTGACATCTGACCATTTTTCATTCATAGTTTTAAATTCAGGAGGAAGGAGTTCATAAATTGCTTGACTTTTTTTTCATAAAATTCAATAAATAAATAATTACAATTAGAAAATTAAATTTAAGTACTCAAGAAGAACTCGTTTCGATTCTTCATCCAATAATCGGTAACTCAGCCACAAAACTTGAAGAATTAATTAATTTCTGAAATTTTATTTTCTTTACTTTTTTCATCATAATTTTCCGAATTTTTTATTTTTTCTTCCAGATGCATCATAATTTTTTTAAACAATGAGTTGAAGTTTTTCCCTTTTATGAACCTTCATTTATTTTAATTAGAAATTAAAATATAAATTCCTATATGATACCTAATTTTTAATTGTTCTATTTTAGATTCATAATTGTTCCTTAAATCCTCAATGTTTTTAATTATTTCCTCAAAAAAAATTAATTTTTTTACAAATTTTAAATAAATCACTTACTTCCTGGGAGGAAACTTCTGAAAAATGTTTTGTTTTGTTTAAATCGAATAAATGAAATTCAATTGCTAAGCTGATGAATCTCACAAAAGAAATGGCTCTTTCCCCTGAAACAGGCACAATGCAATCGCTTTCTTCCACAAACACCTTTCTCACTTCATCGAAATTATAGTTCTCTTTTTCAATATGTCGATAAATGAGAATGAATTCATAAAGTTCGATATATTGATCTTGATTTAACTTTTTTTGTAATTTGGAAACTTGTTTGAAAAATAAAAAAATTTACATCTGCAGCATAAAATAAATATTTCAAATGATTTTTCATTTCTTCCTTTTGTATTGCATACACTTCAAATATTTTTATCATAAGGAGATCAAATTCAATCACTATAATATATTTTATTTTAGCAATTTATAAATCTCAAATTTAAATTAGACAACTTGATGATTTGGATGATGATTCTTGTATTTCGAATTCATTGATATATTCAGATAGCTTTTTAAATTCTTTTTCATCTATTTGAGTCTTAAAGAGCTGATCTATGAGCTTCATAGCTATTGAAGAGTCTACAAGCACTTTCTCTTTAAAATCCAAATGAATTTGCATGTTGCAACTTGAAATGAAAAAAGTTAAAAAATAAAATTCGATTTCCTTTACTTATCATTGAAATATTTCATACAATTCATGTAATAAACGCAATCATCAGAGTCACTTTCTTCTTCCAAACTCAAAAGTTTAGAAAAAATGGAAATCCTGTGATTTTTGTTTTTATAAAACAAGCAGCTTGAAAATATCTAAAAAAAAATAATATTTTTAAAAATTCCTAACAAAATTATACTTTTTTCAAATTCTGATCAACAACATGTTTCAGACCATAACGACTCAAAAGAAATTCATAGCAATTCACATGTAAAGGAACATGAATTTGGCTTTTATCTTGCCGGATTTTTTCCTGATAGATTTTTGACATGAATTTCAATAACAAATTCAAGACTAAGGGAGATGTGATATCTTTTTTCTCTGACTTTTCTGATTTTCGGTGGATCTCTCTCAAAAGATTATCTGCGTTCCCTGTATTAACACTATAAACTCTTTTAATGCTATTCTTGAAATTCTCTAAAGATATTAAATCATTTTTTTAAACTTGCCAAAACAAAATTACTATTTGAAGCTTTCATTAGCTTAAACATACTTGAACTCTTTACATTAGACTCTTCTTCAGCATTATCGTCCGAGTCTGAACCTTAAATAATGGTGACTTTAATTTTAAAGCAAAAAAATAATTTACCTTCATCTTTTGAAAATATATTGAATGAATCTCTAAATTCCGTGATTTTGTTCATATTTTTCGTTAGAACAGAAGTTGCAGATTTGGGAAAATCTTCAAAAGCTAAACTCTCCTTTTTTATATCACTACCAAGTTTACTTTCCTGAAGCATAACATTTACTAAATAAAAATGAACTTAAATTTATAAACAAAAATTATTATTACTATTTTCAACAGAATTTTGGAATTCTTTCATGCTTCTCTTAATGACTTTGTTTTCGTTTCTGACTTTGTCAAATTGTTTCAACCATTCCATCATATCAGCCTGCCTGTTATTATCAAGATCTTTTAATTGATCTCTTTCAATGATTAGCTCACTTATTTCAATTTTCAGCTTTGTATTTTCTTCCTTCAAATTCATCAATTCTTGTACTACAAAATTCATTTTGTTATGTTTGGAAACAAGGATCTTTGCTTTGCTTTTAATTTTGATTATGAAATTCCTGACATTGTCTTTTTGACTATCATTGGCATTTATTTCTTCTATTATTTCTTCTAAGGCTAAAGAATCTTCTTTGATTGTGGTATAATCCTCATCTGTAATTTCATTGTTTTTATTCTCTCCTTTCTCATCATCTTCTTTTATAATATCAATAAAATCAGTATTTGTTTCCTTATCTTGAAACTTGTAGAGGTCACAAGTGTCAACTCCAGTATCTTCCAATTCAAACACCTCTAAATCATCATAATTCTCATCAATTTCATTTACTTTTTGTCCATCCATTGCTTGATTTGTTTCATTATTTTTTAATGGGATCGTAATCTCTGGAACAGGCATCATATTAAGTGAGCTTTGGCTTTTTTTGTCATTTCGAGTTTCTATCATTTCTTTTCGTGAGAACATTGTCTGATTTTCCTTATGTTCAAGTAAATGACTTACTATAGAAGTTCCTTTTGTAGAAGATTTTCCAAAAGGTTTGGAATTTTGCAAATCCACTAATGAAGGACTCGGACTTGGATCAATGATTTTTGGATTTTTGGATATTTTCAATTTAAGTGGCGAATCAGGAAGCAAATTTTCATCAGCAATTATTTTTAAATTATAATTTTCTGACAAAATTTTATCATATTCCTTTTTTAAAGAAAAATAGGATTCTTCTATATTTGAGGTTTTTCTTTTAACAAGTGCCAGCCGTTTTAGTGCATACATTTTTTCAGCATTTGATTTTTCAAAATTATGCTTTATTGCCTCATGCATTTCTAAGGATTTGTTATATCCAACAGATAAGTTATTGATTTCGGTTTGATAGAGAGAATGAATTTTAGTGATCTCGTTGATTTGTTCGTTTTCAATTTTGGTGTTTTTTTTACGTTCATAAATGATCGCTTTTTCGACTAATTCAAGGTAATCATCCCATATTTTTTGCAAAAGGGCTCCTCGTTCTGAACAATGAATTGATATTTGTCGGATGAGTTCTTTCAAACAAGCAGTGTAAATCATTTGGATATTCATAAAGTGACTCTGCGAATCAAGTTGTTTTTCATTCACTCTTGATGTCATATTATTTAACCACTCTTCCAACTCCTTTAACTTTTTAAAATTTAAATTTAAAAAAAAAAAAAAAAGT
>Ga0302186_10000543_pt1 | contig 33648 bp, 9 predicted proteins | sample II_Bog_E1_2_FD_198782 | JGI IMG/M metagenome (GOLD analysis project Ga0302186, IMG submission 198782) | Peat permafrost microbial communities from Stordalen Mire near Abisko, Sweden - II_Bog_E1_1 | ecosystem: Environmental > Terrestrial > Soil > Wetlands > Peat | place: Sweden: Abisko, Stordalen... | reverse complement strand
AGGCAAGGGTTAAAGACAGATGCGCCTCGTTTCTTTCTTGGAAGTTCGAGCTTCTCGCTGATATCCAATGGGAGGATAAATATAATATGATTTAGATAAAGAAATCATTCCGATTATAATTTTTTTAAACACAAACCAGCGACACTCGACAAATTACTCCCCAGGCTAAAAATTTTCCCATCACAATAGTTGTCAAGATAGTCGATCCAAAATTGCATAATTAATCAATGAAATGCTTGTCGGAATTTATCCAATTCATATATCGGCTGCCCTATATTGAACCAACTATAAGTTCAAAATGGCTCCGTTTTCTATTTGCCGAATTGTCTCTCAAACCATAACATAATTCTTAATCTAAACAAAGCTTAAGATAATGCCGCAGTTAACAGCGAACAATAACACTCAGCTGAGATATATTAATCTTTTCTATTTTATTATTACAAAAATGGCAATAAATGTGTTGGACCTTTAATATGATTCATAATTATTATTATATATTTATAATTTGATAAATTTATCTTCAACCAACAAATCATTTCTTCTCTTCATTACCATCAAAGGTAATTTGGTATATCTCGTATCCTTCGTACTAAACTTCTCGTCGTTATTCCTCACAAATCAAATCATTAACTTTATGCCCACGTGGGTTGAAGGAAGAAGTATTGATACCGAAATTACTGAAGAGAATCTTATTGGCCCCGATTCTCACTTCGGCGTTGCCCCAAATAATGAAGGACTCATCATAGATCATCCCTCTAAAGGCTCTATTAGTAGTTGGATTAGTGATGAGAGTGTGCAACTAAAAGATCTTGTTGGTAGTGAGGGCGAATATGAGGCCTGGATGGATCATCGTCTAGCTCTTGGTGTATTTCCCGGAATAGTAGGTGGCCAAGTACACGTTATGGACGGTTTTTATCACACAGAGCAGGTTTTACTTTTCTTCGATGTACTTGTGGAAGCTTGTGGTGTTTCTATGGTCGTATTCGAACACCAACTTAGTCGCAACGATGCGCTTTTTCATTAACCTTTGAATCTAATGAGTAATCTTGAGTTTGTAGGGAAAAATCTAGAGAAGGAAGCCTCTGTTGAAGAAGCTGTATATCTAGGCAGCTTCATAGGGATCAATTTCATGGTCTATTACAAGTTGTCGAAATTTTTGTAGATAATCATAGTTAAAGAGTGATGCTGTTTGATTCTTTATAGTTGTTGAAGTTTTAGTCAATAAGATGGGCTAAAAATGAAATCTTTTGTTTTCGCTCATAGTATTTTAAGGAGAATTAAATTTTTTGGCATTCTTTAATTTTTATTCTAAAGTTTATATCTTTTGCAGAAGTAATTCTTTTTATCCTTGAGTTTCAATTTGTTTTTAATGATAGAAATCGGCTGATTCTTCGGCTAACTTTGTTGTCTCAATTATTTTTTGATTACTCTTATCAATTTACTTCAAAAGTAATTTATTTTCCTTCTTCATCTTGCTAGTGTATTATTTAAACTCTACAATTTCCCTGCTGGCTGTTGCTATAGCTTTTTCTTTCTCAGGAAGAATATCCATCTTCAGTGTTTCAAGTTAATTCCGAATACTGAGTATGATATCGGCATTGATATCTATCTTATTATCCTTTGAATTATCGATAAAAGAATCATCGTATGAGTGAGAGGTCAATTTAAGTGATAGTCCACTTATCTTTTCATTCAGCTGGCCATTCTCCGTTGACAGCTAATTATTTTTAATTTTAAGTGAACTCATGTTAGATAGCAAATATTATTTTTCTTTCTCTATTTTTTCTATTGTTGTTATTTGATCATTCAATTTTTGCAAATCCTTTAAATATTCTCCCTTCAGGATTTATATTTATCTTTCGTGACCCCTGTTTAATTCATTATGAAGTTTTAAGGATGCTTCTTGCTTTTAACTGCGATTTTTTAATTAATTGCTTTGTTGAGATAGATCTTAGTTTGCCTTTAGCAATTAATTTATTTTCAGATGGCTGTTTTGCAGCTAAATCTCCTTTTTGCTTAGAATTGATTTATAATATTTGCATTATGAATCTGCCTCAGCTAATTTTGTACTTAACTCAGTAATGTTTGTGTTCTTAATAGCGATAGTATTCTCCAACTTGATCAATTTATATTCAAAGTCTTAATTTAAACATTGTCTTTGCGCACATAGCTAATTTTTAAGAGAACTAATATATTTTTTCACTTCATTGATGGTACTGCCAAAATCAGTATTCTGTGTTAACTCATTAAATATCTAACTTTTTAAAAATGAGTATACGCATTATAATTTATTTTTGCAAATTTTTAACTCTTCGTTTATTTGCTTTTATCTATCTTGTGATTTTGCCAATAAAACCTCTAAACATTGTTTCTCTTTATTTGTTTCATCAGCAGATTCTTGCAATTTTAATTTTGAAGTTAGCAGATTGGTTTGTGAAACTAAATTATTAGTAATTTCATTTAATTTTCTCGTTATATTAACTGTTATATCATTTTATATTTTGCAATCAGCTAACTATCGCCTATACTGATTTATTTTTTACTCCTACTACTTTTTTAATGCTATGAACTATTTCAATTATTTTTAAGTCGTGAAAACACATTTTTTCAGCTGTAAGATCTATTACTGATATTTTCTTTCTTCTTTTTGAAGCTTGGCGAATTAATTTCGTTTGGAATAAATTTATTTCTGATATTGATACTCTCTGAAATATGCTTGTTTATTTTTGACATTTATGTTTTCAGGTCAATATTTGCTTGGAGTAGATCTCCAATTTTTTTCTATTTTTAAATGATAAGTATATCCTTGTGATCCAACTATGTGTAATATTTTTGTTTTTAATCATCAATTAAATTAATGTTTGTTTTCAATTCCATTATTTGATTTTCTTGCTTTGAAATTATTTAGATTAATTTTTAATTTTCAACTTTTCTTTTATTGCTTTCCTCCATTATACTGATATTTTTAAGTTAAATTTTAGAATCAAGTTCAATTTTTGCTAATAGCTTTGCTATTTATTAATAATCTTTATATTAACATAATTATTCCTTAACTTTGGCATTATCTACAGTCAGTAGAATATTTTTCCTCTGTTCATGATCAATTTTATCCTTTAAAGTTGTTACTTATGTGACCAATTGTTCGGTTTTTGATAACATCTTACAATTTTTTACAATTTTTATTAGTTAACTGACCACCTATTTATTATGATCTTAATAATAAGGATAAGGTTATATGAGTTTATGATTTATCTGCTCCTACTTTATATGGGGATTGGCTTGACATTATTTTAGTAAACTACTAAATATTTTTTCCTTATTCTTAGAAATTTCAATTAGGAGTAGTTGGCTACTATCAACCTTTTTAGTTCTTTACTTCCAGTTTTCATCGAGTATCTTCACAATCATGTCAAATCTTTAAACAAATGATCTTATCTATTGGTTGGATTTGCTGAAGGTAACAAGCTTATCTTTTCTTTACTTGGTCATTTCTATTTGCGGATCGAGCATTTCTAAAATTTATTCTGGAATTGAAGAGGATTTAGATTTGAATATGTTCCAGGACATCACTCCTGATTAATAGCAAAAATAAATTATCCTCTATAATGTATCAATGTTAATTAAAAATATAACGTGCAAAGGGAATTTAATGAAATCATAAGGAAAAAAATAATGACGAGGTTCGTGATATTATTAATAGTGTATGTTAATCAATCTTTCATGCGCATTAATGTTGTATATTCTTAAAGATATAGCTTTTTTGATAAAATTACAGAACATTATATCTTGGGTTATTTCCAATCATTAATAACAATATCTTTAATAAAAGAAATAAAAATAACAATATAAATTATATTGCAAGGGCAACCAAATTTCATTTTTTTAATACCTAAAATATGGATCATTGAAAATATGAGCAGGAATGAATTAAACGAAGTTTCTTAATTTTAAAGTGTACATAATTCCTGCTAAATAATAATTGAAATAATCCAGGAAACCGTGTGATTATATTAATAAAAATTTTTAATTAACAAATATTTAAACTATAACTACTTTAGCAAATTTGATTTATTGTTATTTGATTGTTATTCAATAAATAACGAATTCATTATACATTAAAACATTGAATATTGTTATAAATCTTATTATCATTCTTCTACATCCATGCCAAACTATTCAAACAATAATACAATAACTTTAAAGGAAATTATCTTTTGAATTACTCTTACAATTTTACATTTTTCTTTGTTAAATTATAAATATGGATTTATTTGTTTTAATCATGGATAATTTCCCTCAATGCTTAAACCTTCGATAAAGCTGTTATAAGTCATATTATTGGACATTATTGAAGAAATTTCGCATGCTTTCATTGCGCTTTGAGCATTAGAAGAGCACATAAACTTTAATTTTTCGACTACTTAATTTTTGCAGCTAGTTTATTGCAGATCGTAAATTTTAGCACAGTAATTTAAGATATTTTTGAGCTCATTCAATATTCTTCTAAAGAATTCTGGGATTCTATTGTTTGATGCAATTGGTTCCTTGATTTATTATTGAAGTTTTTTTACTTTGATTTCAATGAATGAAGCACCTTTCTATATTTATTGGACTGCCTCTAATACTTACTCCTTATAAAGGCCTTCATTACTTGTTTGGCAAAAATGTAATAGTTGCTAAAGGGATGTATGCAAACTTTTGAGTTAATATTTTGAATTTTAGGACTATCCCTTTCCATCGGAAATCAATTGCTCGTAACAGCAAATTATTTGACTAAACTGCTCTTTGTAATCAGTTGTTGGGAGTATTTATTATTTTATGGATGGAGTTTCTAAATTAAATAATATCTATTTAGACGATTACTAATGGTGCTCTAATTTAGTTCTGTTTTCAGTTTTAGAAGTTTCTGTCTGATCTGAATATTAATGATTCCATTAATTCGATTTATCTGAGAAATTAAACGATTATTTTGTTAAATTCTCACATGCCATTGCCTAAGTTTGAGTAGAAATTTCAAGTAGAGTCAATAACTACATCTTTTTTAGTTTTTATTATTAAAGTTTGTATCTTTTGCAGAAGTAATTCTTTCTATCCTTCTATTTAATTTGATTTTTGATAATAGAAATCGGCTGATTCTTCGGCTATTTTTTCTGTCTCAGCTAATTTTTATTTGATTTCATCAATCTATTTTATTAATAATTTGCTTTACTCCTCCATCTTGCTTACATACTATCTAAACTCAGCCATTTCCCTGTTGGCTGCTGCAATAGCAATTTCCTTCTCGGGGAGAGTATCCATTTTCAGTGTTTCGAGCTAATTCTGGAGACTGAGTATGATTTCTGCATTCAAATCAATTTTATTATCTTTTGAATTGTCAATTAAGGATTCATCGTATGAGTAAGTGGCCAATTTAAGCTAAAGATCACTTATCTTTTCTTTCAGCTGGCCATTCTCCGTTTACAGTGCATTAATTGTATTTTTAAGTGATCTCGCCTCTGATAATAAAGATTATTTTATTTTTTCGAATTTTTGGAGTCTGCTGGTCTGATCTTCTATCTTCTGTAAATCCTTTAAGTGTTCTTCCTTGAAGGTTTATATTTATATTTTATGAGTTTGCTTTTATTATTCATAAATCTCGAGGGATTCTTGAAGGTTGGAAATTTTTCCCACCAAATTAGTCTTTTCCATAAATAAATTATTAATTTTAGACTTGTTTTCCACAATAATTACTTTATTTTAATTTAAAGAAGTTTTTAGATTCGATAATTGCTAATTGAAAGAATTTTCTGATTGTTGGTGCAAAAAATTAAGATCTTATATTTCCTTCTGCTTTAGTATATAATTGATCTCTTTATCCTTTTTCTCAGATTAAGCAAATTGCTTTTGAGTTAGCAACTATCCTTTGAGTTTGTCAATTAAGATTTTGAGTTCATTGATGAAACATAAGAAATTGCCATTTCGATCAAATTTATGCTAAAGCTCGGCTTCCAAAAGTATGTAGACCTATGATAATTGCTCTTTGCATACATTTAAATCGTATGCTATTTAGTTTTTTTGTTTTTTACATTAACTCAACTAATTTTATAAAATCCATTTATCTCTGCTTAATTTATTTAATTTGAAGGATAACTATTCCAAACTTAAAGATTGCTAATTTTATTTTATTTTCCATTATTATCGTTCAGTTTATAAATATCTATATTTATTTTAAGATTATTTTAATTTTTGTAAAATTTAATTATTTTTCTATTTTAACTATTTTCTTTATGTTCCATTTTGGGCGATCAGTTGCATGTTTACTTTTTTAATTTATTTAAAATTTAATTTAATCTGATCCAGCTCTTTAGTGAGTTTTTAAATTTTAGTATTTTGTACTTCCAACTGCTATTCTAGATTAACTGCCTTTGTTTATGCTGAATCTTTTAATGTTTGCAAATTATTTATAAATAATTTATTAGCGTCTAATTGTCTTTTGACTTCTTCAATATGCTTTTATAATTTTTATTTTTATTTTTTTGATTAAATCTGCTAATTTTGCAAAAGGTTAGATTTCATTTCTTAAGATTCTTTTAAATTGACTAACTTAATATACTAATTTTTAATTTATTGTTTTAATTTTTACAATTAATCAGTTAGTTTTTTATTTATTTATTTTAATTTTAATTTTTAGTTTCTTTAAACATCAAGTTCCTCAGTTGTTTATGTAAGTTGCTAATTTAAGTTATCTAGCTCTGATTTGGAAATCATATTATATGCTGGGATGTCTTGTTATGTTGAAACGAGTGCCCTGCTTGTACTAGTTTTGTCATTTTTTAAATATGATTTTAGTTACTAATCAAGGAGAATATTTTTAAATAATTATTAGCGATAATTCTGCTTTAAAGTGTTTATTTATCTGATGATTAAATCAAATTTACCTACATAATATTGACATTATTAGAATTGTGTCCACTCTTTCTCAGAGAAAATATATCCCGATTATAATATAGTCTTGCATAATTCAATCCAATTTGGTATTAAAATTTATATTTATAAAGACTATTTAAATGGATTTGCTAAACAATCTGAAGGCATTTTTTTCTATTATTGGTAATTGGTGGTCTATTACTTTTTTGTAGAAGGAGGAGATAAAGATTTATTTGTATTCTTACTTTAAAGTTAACTTATGACAGCAATATAAAATTTTAACTAATATTTTAAGGGCAAAGGGAATGTTCTATATTTATACTATAATACAAATTTATTCTTTTGAAATTATTTTTATCTAAAGCTCTTGATAAATCCATAATAGATTGCAAATAACTCTTAAAGATCTTTCATTCTCATTTCAATGGCTGTAGAAATCAAGGTATTGCTATTATATTTTTACAGAGCATTAGATAGTGATTTAAATTGATATTATGACATGTAAGTTGAATTAATGAGAATTGCCATCATCCTTTTGCAAATATTCCTTAAACTATTTATCTATTTATTCTATTTTTGCATTAATCTTTGATGCTATGAGAAAAGAGTTTATACAGGTTTTACTAACAATTTTTACAAATTTGCATAATTTCCTTCCTTTGTATAAGATGCTAATGGGTGAGTAACTTGAAATGGCTAAATTTTTTTAATCGCTGTAGAAATGAAGTTAAGTATTTCAACCATTTTATTAATGTTATATGAAATTTACTGACGCTTTTAATTATTTTTGATCGAGGATAGATCAATTTTATTTTATTTTTAGAAAGGATATTTTGCAAATTTTAGAATTATCTGTTAGTAAACTGAGGCTATAGATTTATTCTATTTCATTTACTCCATTAATTTACTTACACATTGGAATAAATCAGGACTTTGATAGTCGGAGGATTTCACAATATCGAGAATTTTTGTTATATTATAATTTTTGTAAGAAATAGCCATCAATGTTTTTAGTATCTATTATTGATAAACAAAATTTGTAGTTTTCAGTTGATATCTTAATTCATTTTACTTTAGATCTGAATTATTTTAATATCTTTTTAAGAATTCAATCAGACTTCTTTCTCTTTCATTAGCAAGCTCTCCTTTGATTTTTATCAATTGCCTGATTTCTTTGGTAACCATATTACATTTGTCATAAACTTATTTCTTCTATAGAGGGATACTATTTAATTACTATTGTGAGGAAGTCTAATTTTTGATGTTCTTCATTAATTGATTAAATAAGGCCAAAACTTATTTGGTGTCAATCATGATCCTTAATCACTAAAAAGTATTAATTATAAATAATTAGATTTAATAAATATTACCGTTATTATCATTACATGTCCTCACAAAACTGATAACTAATTCTATTCTTTGAAAATAGCTGTGCAAAATGGCACCCCAATTAAATAATTTTATCTTAAGCAATTTTTTAAATGGGCATATTAAATGATTTTTATCTTTAATTATTTTATTATCCGACAATAATTTTTGATTAATAAATTGAATAAATTAAACTAATTTCCATTCCTTTTTGGTCATGTTCCCCATTTCAATAATATTTCCGATGATATTAACTATATAATTACTCCAATCCGTTTTTGTTATTTTATTGCACATATGATGAAGTCTTAGTTAAAGAAGTAATTCTAGGAGATGATCTGTCATTATTGTAAAAAGTTAAGATTCATTGTAATGACATATGGGAACAATTAAATATTTGTTAAAACTGCACTGTTGTTTAAAATCGATAAATATAAGATTTTCTTTTTAAATCTCTATTGTAAATGCCTCAGAGCAATTGGATTTAATTTAACTTCATATTTAATCAATATTTTATTTATTTCTCTATTTCTTTAAGATTAAAATTGAAAAATTTACCGATTTTTTTCTTGAGGAACTCATTAGTTCGTTTTCCTTTTATTGATATGATATTTTTGTTTATAGCTCTCTCATTGATGAGGTTTAAATTATACTCTTTTAAACCAGTCTGCCTTCATTGATATGGTCATCTATAAATAATGGACAACTGCATATACTATGCCCGTCTCAGTTTTCCCATAAATGATAAATGTATTTGACAATTTTTTCACATTATTCGACGTTTTATTTTCGCGAAATAATAATAATATTTTATCGTTTGATCATTTTTGTTTGAATCTATTTTAATCATACTGGTACATTTTAAAAATAGTTTTAAAAATTAAAAAGTATCTAAGTTTTTAGAGAAATTTTCATTTATTTTGAAGATATCATTCTTAGTCATTAGTTTCAATAAAAAAATGAAAGTTTTTTTCATTTAGATGCAACTGAAAAACTTAATCCATCTTTCAGTTTATTAAAGTTTTATTTATTTGCGAAATCTATTTTGGTTTGCATATATTTGAATCATACCAACTGCATATAACGAAGAAATTTTCTTTTGAATATTTGAAAACTAATTTTGCCTATAAAACAGCATTAACTAAAATATTTCATTGAGCTATCTGATATTATTTGTAATTAGTCAAATTATAATAGCAATCTTGAATATTATATAAAACGATGATCCAGATCAGTTTATTTCTCGTGCAAGCATATCGCTAATACCTTCTCCTAGAACAATTTCATAAATTTCATAAGCTATCATTTTGACTTTGTTTTTATTCTTGCCTATCCCCAGCAGTTATGATATCTTTTTGTTATTATTTTGAAAGGAAGTATTCTCATACCCAAAAAAGCCCTCCACCTTATCATCATCGAAAGCAATTCTAAGGTCGGAGTTTCCAAAAGCAAGTGTATTATCGAAACAGCTATCAATTGTTTTGTCAGGTAGCAACTAATAGAAGCATGGATTATTTCCTTACAAATCTGATTCAAAAATGAAGGCTTTCTCTTCTCCCCTATAAGAATGAAGAGTGTTTGGATTGACTAGTGGAGCTAGGGAGTATACTGCAATCAATTTGTTAGTAACTGTCTTCAGAATAACTAAAATGCTGCTCTTATTGCCGAAGTGGGTCCATGTCAGTTTGTCCTCAGGACAATATCTGTAGAGCAACTTGCTACTTTTGAACTACTTTCTGCTGATACTAACTATTTATTTAATGATAGATTTTGCTGTAGCAAAAATTATATCATCTTTGACCACCCAGCTCTGCTCATCAAACATTTATCCACTCTCATATTTTTAGACCTGATTTATAAACTATTGCTCCAGTCTAGCAATACTTTTTTATCGCCAATGGGTCTATTTCTCGCTTTTGAGTTATTGAACATACGCTTTCATCTCCTTTATTCGACTTTAAAAATCAATTTAAGAATTTAAAGCATTTTCTGATTCGCTCAGCAGAGACATTTCTACCAATTAAATTTGATCCTTATAAGTCTATAAATTCTGTTTTACTTCCCAATACATGCTATGCAACTCCTCAAAATATTTCTCTTTAATTTATTTTTCTATCAAACAGTCATTGATATGTTTTTACAATTTCTATAACTGTTAATTTTGTCCCTTAAATCTTGAAATCAAAATATTATTTTCTTCTATTGTCCTTGCTAATTAAATCTATTTTTTATTCTGATTCGTTTTGGCTTTTTTCATTTCATGTTTGGCTTCCTATAACTCAGTCTAGCACTTTGTTTTGGTATTCTATAAGTCTTTACGCTATTTTTTAAAACTCTATAAGTCTTCTTCGCGCTGTCTTAAGACAAGCTATAAATCCTTTTTGTACTCTAATGCCTGAGTTTACAATAGCTTTCTTTTATATTAAGATTAATGCTTGACTGCTTTCAACTCCCCCTTGCACTGTAATAACTGAGTTTACAATAACTTTCTTTTATTTTCAGATTATTGCAGCTGCTATTTAATTCTTTTATAGTCTTTATTCTGCTGTTGATATTCATCTTGATTGTGTGTGAGTTCCTACTGAACTAATATTTTCTTCACCAATTTTTTGAGATTATTTTAAACGTAATCTCTTTTTATCTTATCTTGAATCACACTGATATTGAAGGGAAGATATTTCTACTTGGGTTAACTTAATAATTTTAATATTGTTTGCTAATATACTTCAGCCACTGCCTTGCTTTCTTTAGCTTCTTCAACTTATTTACTGGTAGAAGTGGATATATCAATAGATTGTTGTTTAGTTTATGATAAAATCTTCAAAGAACTTCCTATTTTCATTAGTTATTTGACTAACTATTCATGATCTTAATAATAAGGATAATCCTATCTGAATTTCTGCCTTATTTATTCTTGCTTTATATTGGGATTTGCTTGACATTATTTTAGCAGATTGCAAAGTATCTTTTCTTTCTTTTTAGAGACTTAGATAAGTGTCTGATGGGTACTATCAAATTTTTTATCCTTTTACTTCCAGCATTAATCGAGTCTTTTTACGATATCGTCAAATTTTGTAACAAATGATCTTACCTATTGGCTGGATGGTCTGAAAGTGCAGACCTTAATTTTTCGTTATTTCGTCATTTATAGCAGCAGATCGAACATTTCTGATATTTCTTAAGGAATAGAAGCTTTGAATATGCTTGAAAACATAAGTCTTGATTTATTACAAGAATAGAATATAATATATGAAATATATCCATAAGAAGATCATATCTTTTAAGGAGAATTTTAATAAAATTATAAACATAAACAATAAACAGATGATATTAATTGTGTATCTTAATCATGTTTTTTATGTCAAAAATGGTATATCCTCAGAAATATTGCTGCAAAAGATGGTGCTTTGAGCTTTTATTGACGAAATTTGGGAAAATTGTATTGCGGTTCGTTCCTTATCATTAACAACACTATCTTTAATTGAAACCTCTTAAAAATATACACCCGAATAAACAGTGCAAACATATTTTAGCTTTTCAATGACTTCATTTCGACAGCTTCTGTATTTTAGGTTTTGAATTTTTGTGCAGTTATCGCAAATATTTTTGAGAACCTTCAAAATTTTCTTTAATAGTTACTTCACCGCACTACCTTATTTTAATCCACTGATTACTTACATAAAATTTGTAATTTTTTATTGAATTAAATCCCCAATTTTTTTTATTTATTAAACTGTTTCCAATATCTATTATGGATACTGCTCCTCGTTGTATGTTTGACAAAAATGAAGCAATTTTATCAAGAATAAGTTCTATTAGACCCCATGCAGGTGTAACCATTTCAGTTTATCCTTTTGAAATGATAGTTCCCCTGTTAAATCTGATAATTTTTATTCGTAAATACATACTATATCAGTGGATTCCAGTTAATGAGGAGATTTCCTTATAATTGGATAAACTGGTAGAGCTTCTAATTATTGTTTTACAGGAGACAAATTATTTCTTAAATTATTTTATTATCTTTTAAGAGATCCAGTCCATTAATCTTTGCTAATATTTTCATTTTATTATTTTTTTAGCATGATCTCTTTCTTTAAATTTTGATTCTCTACCTATAAAAATTTTATAGTTGATTCTGATTTTAAGACTTCTGCTATTAAGTCTTCATTTTGGTCGTGTAACTTTTATTTTATTTATCTTTATTTCTTTAACTCCAAACATTTTTATTACAGCTCATCTTCTATTTTCATGAGATTGCCCAGAGAAAATTAATTTTAAGGTTACAAGAATATTGTTGAAATTTTGGATTTATCAGCGCTTTCCCTTTGAGAGTATCGATATCCATCCAACTCTTTGGTTAGTCGACTATTCTTGATTTGCTCTTACTAATGTTGTGATTTTAAAGCTTTAATAGTAGTGGCCATCGAATCCAGTTTACGGATATTCATTCCATCTAATGACTCAGCTTATTGAAACTATTTATATACAGCAAAGACTATTTATGCTGGTTTTGCAATTAGCGCTTCCCAATCGGCCTCTTACTCTTTTTTATTGGAAAGCTGTTTATAATTATATCTTTTGGTCAAATTTAGTTATTTGTATTTCTCTTCCATGCATTGCAAAACTTTCCGAAGTTTGAGCATTGATTCATGAATTTTTTCCAATTTTTTTATTGTTTATTTATTATTGATAGAAGCAAAATCTAAATTAGTTATCTTTCGACTCGGATAGTAAACAAACTGTTCGAGGATCTGCTCATAAGCTGCTTTTGCTGTTCGATTTTATTCAAATTATACATCCAAACCTTATAAAACTGATTATATATAAATCTCTTGCTAATCATACGTCTTTACTATTCTCTAAATTTAAGCAACTAAATTGATGCTGCTTTTTGTCATTTTTGTGACCAAAGCCTCCATATAATATTGATTTACGGTTGTTTTAACAGCAGAACAAGCTTAGGCAAGTTGTTTTGATATTTCATTTTGGCGTATGCCAATTTGATCTAACGCCGTTTTCCATATATTTATCTTAATCGTTACTTCTTATAACGACGACATGATTTATTTTACATTCTCATTGTACCTCTCTTAAAAGAACAGCGAAAATTTCTACATAATTTGGTCGTATTTTTATAAGATCGGCTACATCTACAATCCAACTTCATGAAACAATATTCTTTCAGGTTGTTTTGTAATGATGGTTTGACGAATATTATCGAGAATCCTGAGGACGTGCTCGGAAGAAATCATTGTTTTGTAAGAGTCTGTTTCCATAGATCACTAGTAAAAGTATTTATAAACAATCAGAAATATCAAGTATTAAATTTTATGAAATTATTATTAGATAATCCATCTTTCGAAGAAAATGGATATAAATTTTTTAATTCAATTTATATGTTAATCATTCCTTTTGTTGATATCATTTTTTATCAGACTTCTTTAAAAAACAAATGCGCACTATTTTGTTTTATTTTAAATTTATGGCAGTTATTTTGTTTCACAGTGTTTAGATAAATTTATTAGTGATTTTATTTTATTTATGTTATTTTTTGCATCTGTATCTTAGCACAGTTTAAACTGAAAATATTTTACTATTACATTCATCTTTTTCATTTTTTGAATGCTATAGAAATTTTAGAATGATTTAAGCAATATCGATTTTAAGTTAACAGCTATTGATGTTGATAATTTATAATTAATACTTTTTAATAAATTAATACAGATGCAGCAGATGCTAGGAATATTCAATAAGAACACTGTAAGTCCTTAACCAATTTTAAAATATCTTGAAACCTTGGACACCATGATCAAATAAAAAAGATTAAAAAAAATGTTCTTCACTCAAAAAGGATAATAGATGAAACCATTCGTGGAAAAATTTGATGCGATCCTTTATGGACTTGATTAATGGCTCAAATAAAAATAAAAATAAAAATAAACATAAGCTAATAGATTGGCAACACTATAACAAAATCAAAGAAAGGTTAGATAGGAAAATTTGATAAAATTATTAAACTAATGTAGAACAAATATCAATATAACTCCAAAATAATTTAAATAAAGGATAAAAGGCTTATTATATTTTAGTGTTTAAAATTATGAAAAAATTGGAAGTTTAATATGGTAAATGATCGCAAAGAATAAAAATTTATATTTGATTTAACAAATAGTAGCAGAAGGCAATAAATACATGTTTTTCGACTCTATAACTGCTGTGAATAAACTCATAGAATAATCCAGATAAAATAAAACAATAATTGAGACTTATGAGAAAGTAATATTACAATTTATCAATTTTCCAAACTAAGTAAAATTTTCTTTAAATAATAATCTCACCCTTAAAGATAAAAATAAACAACTTTAAATTTAAAATGCTACAACTAAAATGTTTGAACTATTAAAAACTATGGCAAAGATAAACGAACAATTTACAAATTTCAATGCCAAACTCGCAAAAGCTAATGGTATCACATCAGCAAATCATATAAAAATTAAACCAAATAATAACTGGGAATAAATATTGCTTAAACCAGTTTAAACCATTTTGAAAGAAAACTAATAGCAAAAATCATTTAAAATGCAATATGATTTAATGAATAAAATTATGAGTGATTTAGGCGCATATCGCTTTGATAAATTTACATAAAATATTTTAAAATGTGACGAAAATGTTCAGTACAATCTCAGAAAAATCCAAAATGAGATGTAATAATCAGCCACTACAGTAAAAAATATTTATAAGAGGATGTCAACAATCCTCATGAGGTCTAATTTTATGAACGAATCACTATTAAAATCTTAAGCGATCTAAAGATCGTTGAATACTAATACACTTTTGGCAATGAATTAAAAAAGGTTAGTTGATATCGAAGATTTATTTACTTGTTATGATGATTTGATAGCACAAATAAGAAGAAAAGAGGTTATTAAAAAAAGGATATCAAATAATAAAAATAAAAAATATACTTTAAAAGAAGAGATAAATTTGACTATTTAGTCAATTAAATAACTATAATGTAAAGATAAAAAAGAATTTAATATTTCTCCTTCAAAATAAAGGCAAGCAAATACCACTTCCAAATCATATCCAAAAATATAAAACATAGAGCAAAATATTTCTAAAAGTACAAATCAATATTCTGAATAAACACAAATATTGATGGTAAATTGGATTTAGTTATGCAAGACTATTCTCGAATCAGAGGGTAAAATAAATACTGAAAATAAGAAAAACCTTTTATAATAATACCAATTTTACATGAGTCAATTTGATGGGATAGTTACAGAATTAAAAAAATTAAAAACCAATTTTAATTACAAGCAGCAGAAAAACATTCTACTTACTAAATAAATTTAATAATTTGAAAAAATTGAGACAATGAAGGCATTAGTAACAATTTCACCAGAAGAGATGGATAAGCAATAAATTTTGTATCAATAAATGTGTGATCAATTCGGAAAATAGAAAATAGCAAATAAAAAATTAAAAAATAGAAATGATAAACTAATTTAATAAAAAAAAGAATTGGAAAAACAAATTAACTTATTGAAGTCAGAATTAGTCAGTTTAAAATGCTTATTATAAATTAAAGATAAACAAATTAAGTCGTAGCAATAATAAATCAATTCATTAAAGAACAAAAGTTAACAATTATAAAAAAATATTGGAGATCTCAATCGGCAAATTAGTTTCAACAAATCATAAATTGCTAATTTACAAGCATCAAAAGATTTAATTGAAATAACTTTCGCTAAGTCTGAGGCTAATTTATAAGCAGCAAATGCTACAATTAAAACTTTTACGAATGATGGTACTTTATTGAATTCTAATTATGTCAATGAAAAAAATTAAAAATAATAGTTGAGGCAATATAAATAAAATTTTTAACAAGTAAAAGCACAGCTTTTAACAAATCTCGAAGAATTATCAAAATCTGAATCTGAAATAGGCAAAATAAGAGAAGAAAATACTCATTTAATATCAATAATTGAAGACCAACAAGATCTACAAAATTAAATAAAAGAATTACAAAAAAATATTAATTTAATTGACTAATAAAAACAAAAATATTATACATAGTTGAATCAAAAATACATACTTATGCTATAAAAAGAGAAAAACCATCGAAGAGTTAAATACATTAAATATGGATCTTAAAATATAAATTTAAAAGTTGCAAAAGCAGATTTAAGACGGTGTCAATATTCAGGAATATGTTAATTCCAAACGAAATTAATTTGAAAAAATTAAAAAATCATAACAAAAATATCAGAAATAAACCTAGCAACTGAAAAAAGATCTCTCAGCCGTTCGAAAATCATTAACATAGTCCATATCAGCAAAAGATCAATTAGAAGTAAAAATAAAGCAATATTAGGGATAGATAGCAAACACCAAAAGATAAAATGATTAAAAAGTTGCTTAAATAAGGAGGATAAATTAAAAAAACAATAGTTTAATTTAATGCATTGAACAACAATCCTCATAGTTAAAACTATTACAATAATCTTTTAGCACAATAAATAAAGACAAATAATTCATCCAAATATAACTAGCAAAATCAAACGATAGGCAAATGCAAATAAATGAACAGTTAAATATCTGCAAAAATCGACTATAATGCGTATACTCCTTTTTACAAAGTTAGACATTTAATGAATTAACACATAATACTGATTTTGGCAGTACCATCAATGAAGTGAAAAAATATATTAGTTCTCTTAAAAATTAGTTAGATGTGCAGAGACAATATGTCTAAGAGTGCAAAAAAGAAAATAATGCCATTTATCATGAGAAACAAACAGAAATATAAAATCTTAAAGCATCCAACCAGTAATCTGAAAATAACTTGAAGGGCGAAATTTTTAATTGTAAGCAATAGCTGATAAAATTAAAATAAATGGAATCAAAATATCAGAAATAAGCATAAAACATGCAACAACTGAGAGACCAGCTCTAAGAATATAAAAATGAGTCATATTTTAATAAATAAAGCTGGGTTTGTGGTCACAAAGAAACGCTCATTACAGCCAAATCTATTCTCAAATAAATTGCTCGTATTAATAACAAATAATTCAAAATGAGTAATCTTTTATATAAATATTCACCACAGGACAAACTGACATGGAACCACTTTAGCGGTAAATGCAATATTCTAATAATAATTAAGACAGTCAGCAGAAAAATGATTGCAGTCTACTCACTAGCTCCATTAGTTAAACCAAACACTCCTTATCCATATAAAGGAGAATAGAGAGCCTTCATTTTTGAATCTGGTATATCAGGAGATAATCAAAACTACTACTATCTACTACCTGATAAAAAGGCTAATAACTGTTACAACAATTCCCTTGCTTTCGGAAAATCAGATCTACGTTTTATCCTCGGTGATGACATTCTGTAGGGTAATTTTGGATATGATGGAACTTCCTTTGATTGCCAAAAGAAAAAGATGCCTCAACTCTTAGGTAATTCTAACAACTAATCTAAAATCAAAATGATCTCATACTAAATTTATGAAATTTACTTCAGTTAAAAATAGATAAAAGATAAAAGCCTCGATGCTGTAATTGAAAAAAATACTCATAAAGGAACCAACAGTGAAACTTCAAAGTAAAGGATGTAGACTCAACAAATATCTTTAAATGACGATTTCGAATATCAATTAATGGAGCTGAAAAATACTATCGCTATTTCGAAGAAAAATTTTATTCAGTTAAATACAAAATTAACTAAGACAGATTCATTATGCCAATATTATAAATCAATTCTAAACGAAAAGGAAATTTAGCTGCAAAATTGCAATCTTAAAATAAATGAATTGCTGAAAATAAACTAAAATTTATCTCAACAAAAGTTGTCATGATTAACTCCATAATTCAAAATTATTATTAATATTAAACTGCTGGGATGGATGAAAATAAAGGAGGTCATTTAAATATATTAATTTTATCTAAATTGTACCTTTTGCGATAAATTTTTCTTGTTTGTTGGTTTAATATAAATTAATCGATAATTTAATTAAAGCTATAAATAAAAAAATGTTTTTTTTTTTTAAATGAATTATGAATATTTTTTTTCTTCTATTTTCAATTGATGCTATTTAGGTCTGATTGTGTTTATAACTTTATCAATGATTATGATTTCTTAACGTATTTTGGTAATTCTAATCACAATCTTGATTGATAACATTTTCCTTGTAATATCGTGACCATTTTGATTTTATATTTAAGTAAAATTTATTATTATGGCTTCAAAGATATCATTAAAAGTTAATAGATATTATGTCGATATCATATAATTAATATTTTCAATTTATTAAAAGTATTACTGGAAATGTTCCGCAGCAAAAAAAAACTATCTGTAATCCTTAAAATCAAGTCATTTTAAGTTATATTAATACTTTTGTACGCCAATTTGTACAACATGATCACTTAAAGAAAAATTAGAAAAATGTATCTTCCTTCGGAGGGATAATCTCATGAGATTTCAATGATTCATAATATTATAATTTTTTATTTATGGAAAAAAAAAAATTAAATACTTCGATTACTTCTGCTAATTCAAATTTTAGATGAAAGCATTTGCTGATAAATTTGATATGATCATCAAGGAACTCAATTTATGGCTGACATAAAAAAACAAAGATAAAGTTAAGGAATTGGAGGCATCATTCCTTTAAAGGTAAAATAAGTTAGAATAAAAACATCTACTTATTTATAATTTTTAAAATAAAAGATATTGCTTATTTTTCTCTGTATTATATCATAAAATAATTTCAACACTATCATTCCTCTTCTGCATTGCAGTGAAGATATAGATTTACTTGTTTCTCATAGACACAGGCAGATCGATTTTTATTTTTTGATCATCATTTATCTTGAAAGTCACCTTTTATTACATTAAATCAGCCACGATGGAAAGTATATCGCCTTACTTCAAAAACAAATACTCACTCCAATGCCGTATTTTTACGCCATTGGAAAAAAGCTTGCCCTTCCCCTCTTGTAAGTTATTGAAAGTCCAAAATCCAATTGATTAATCGTGATTATAGTCTCCACTGTATCGACTTTGCAATCGCTTAGCTGTCATCAATCCAATGCAAATTGGATGCTGTCCTCCATACTTGATCATTTTGATCTTAACAGTGCTGCTGCCGCTGTCCTATGCGATCGGCTGCTCAATGACCATTTGATGGTACTCGCCATCATATATCTTTTTTTTGACAACTCTACTGTCCACTATAAATTTACTCGCACATAAAGTACGTTCCTTCCAGCAGAGTTATTTTTAATGATTAACTTCATTATTAATATCGGCAATGATTATATTACTCACACCATTCTAAGGCTAGATATTTTACATTATTTGACTCCCTCTCTTACTCGCCTCATCCGATATGGAAAACTCCTCATTTTATATCCGTATAAAACTATTCTTTTTATCGTGAAACGAACGTATTTTAGGAATCACTGTCATCTCAGTCATCCATTTTTATAGTCGACTTAAAATATTGCTAGTTATTAGTAACCCCGTATTCAGCTTCTTTCTTTTATGATCTCGAAGATTAATCCCAATTATCGAATATTTCTACTGTCTTTCGCTTTGAATAAGAATTGGAGATCCAATCAGCAGGCTGCTAGCTTTGAAATTCAGATCAATTCTATCCCCCGTCACTTGGGCAGGATCCGAAAATTACTCTTGTATAAATTTCAATTATCTATCCTGATCCACTAAATCTGCGTAGATCTCGTTGCAATCGTAACCAATTACACTCACCTCATCCCCATCAACATCATAGTCCGACACAATTTCCATCAGGCTTGAAATTTTTATGGATTCTCCTAACTTTAGTAGCATAAAATCATAATTTTAAAGATTTTTTGCCAGTTCCAATCTTTTATTCAGAGAAGCATGCTCATAATCCTGAGCACACATGCTTTCACTGATATCTCTATACTCCTCGCAGGTTCTATAATCAACAATCTCAAATCCTTTTCTATTATCTCCCTCACCAACAAAAAAATACACTGGTTTCATCTCAGTCAATTCTCCATTTATTTAATCTCTGAGATATGCTGGACTTGCTGCTGTGAGTACCAGCGAATTAGTAATTAAAAACCCTGTCGAGTAGTTCGTCTCGCCTTTTTCATTTTAGTACATGATAAACCCAATTAAGCAATATGGTTCACGGATTATTTAGGCGGGTTCGATTGTTTTATGATGCTTTGATGGAAGAATTACCACCTCGTCGGATCTTGGTATAAATTGAGGATAGGATTGATCAGAATTAAAGCTAAGCGATCTGATGGGCTACGAATACTCTTTATTGATTTGCGATTGCTCAGATGTTTCAGGATTATGCAATGAACTTCTTTAATGAGATTCATTTTTTACCTTATTTTGCTGTTTTGTTGTACTGGTGTGTGCTCCTCCCATTATCTAAAGGTTTAAATATTTTATTTATTATTACAAAGAGAATCGAAACCCGCAATACCCTTTAAACTTCTGTTATTTGTAATCAAATAAACTTTTGATATATATTTACATCATGCTGAAGGATAATTTCAAACAAAATAATTAAAATCATGCCAAATTTCAGTTTTTTAGGATTGATGATAGTTCGGAAAGATTTGGCATTTTGGATCTCATAAATTTACTTAGGGCGATATCTACTTTTACTTAGGCTTTAGGTGATGACTATTTTGGAAAAACCACCTTCTTTCTTTCCAGCAAAAACTACAAAATATTGGTTCGAGGTTTACTGGTTGGAGTATGAGCTTTGCTGAAACTGATTGCTTCATCTTTTCGTTTCCTCTTCATTTTATGGATTACGATCTGATCGTTTACATACTTGCGAGTGTCCTCTCTTATTGGTGCCTTCGCCTATGAATTATGACATCTCATGTATAAGTTGGTGTAATCCCCCCGAAATATAAACATATTTTTCCTCGTCTTGTTAATGTCGTACTTGAAGTAACTACTTAAATTATTGCTCTTCAATGCCATACGAATATTATTAGTTGTTTATATTTCGGGACTCTTGTTGATGAGGTTATGCTCATGTAATGATTCTCTTGTTGGTTTTAATTAAAATTTTATCTGGCTGAAATTTGGCCGTTAGTAGGCCTTCAGCTCAGCCAATTTGGTATCTGTCTTCCTCTGATTCCTGTCATGATACTGAGTGATATACTTTCTACTATTGTCCAACTTAATCTCACTTTTCGAATGCCTGCTCATCCTCTTCTTCCCCTTCTCCCTCCTCCCCTCTCCTCGATTCTCTCTCTTATCCTCCAGCGAGTTATTCTCCCGATAGAAGGTGAAGAGTCCGGGTTCATAATTATTCTAGCTCCACTCATAGTTCGATTTTAACTTTTATCGATTCATCTATTATCTAGATTCAACTAATTAATTATAAGATATATTCAGTTATCACTATTTTTGAAACCGAATTTTAAGGCATTAGGCAATGTTGATGGGTGAGGTTTACTGTTGATAGTGTTCTAATTTTTATCCATTTTCCTACTTCATTATCATTTATATCTTGCCTCAATCCACGTAGGATATTTCACTTTCCATCTGCTTTTTTCACTCACTCGCGTTTCTGAATCCGAAAGGCACCGGTTTATGTTCTCGCCTCTTTTGGTTAAAAGACGCTGATTTTATCTATATAAATTTATTAGTTGTGAGCATATGACCAATATTATGAAAAATGTATCGAAAAAAGCAGACAACGATTTATTTACCTCTACCCTTACTTTTTGTAACCAACCCGCGTCGTTCGATTCCACCTATGCGCAGTCTCAATGTTTATCGATTGAGGGATTTTAAAAACATAACGGTTTCAACCAAGCTAGCAGGAAGGGAAGTGAAATGTCTATTGAAGTTACTAAGGATATTGCAGACACCAAATCAACTGAAAGGGACACTTCTCCTCCGACTAAATATTTTACAGTCACTGAAGTAGTGACTGACTCAACAATCTAGGCCATTCTTAAATAGGAAAACAGCAATCTGAAGCAGCAAAACATGTTGCTGCTGAATTAGATACATAAATTGACAGTATCCAACAAAAAGTATAGGGATCTCTATAACAAACAAAAATTAGAACTGATGAAACTCAAAGAGGAAGGCAAGGTGCATAAGGCCAGAGCTGATGAGATGAAGGGCATCATTATGAACAAACTCATGGCTTTGTAGGGCAAAATGATGGCTACTACTAAAGAGGCTGTCAGTTAAGAGGATAGTGTTATGATAGATCCCAATTGCCAGTAGCACAATGGTTACTGAGAATCAGTTTTGATAAATAATATGTTGTATCAACAATTGAATAATGAAACTAGCCATTTTCTATCATTTTCATTAAATTCAAAAAAAATAGGTTTTAACATATATATACTCCATTATTCTACACATCTAAAGATCAATAGTCATACCTCCATCTATTTTTTAAACAACTGCACCGATCTCCTCTCTCGCATTGATCTGTTTCTGCTGCTTAATTTTTGTGAGTTGCTTTTAGCTTCTGTCTTTGTAAAATGGGACGTTTTCAGTAGATATGCTTCAACACTATAACTCTTTTTGCCATAATTAGAATTTATATCTGTTTTTATCTTCCCCATCTTCTCATTACTTTTCACACTACTATGCTTACACTTCTCTCTGCCTTATAGACTCTGTCCTTCGCTTTGCGACATGTTTTTAGCTAGTAAACTTTTAGTCTTTTCTCTGTATTTCATTTCCTTCGATGTTGAACTATACAACTGCCTCTAAAGCTGATACCTTTCAAGCAACAGTTTTTTATTTTTGATGTTCTACCTCCTTAAATGCTACTTTTTAATGGACAACTCTTTCTTCAAATGCAAGCACTGCAGCTGAAAGGATTATTATTTGCGTTTGAGATCAACACACCGCTTGTCAGTTTAGATTTACTTATCGATGCTGTTGTAGGCTTCTGTGGCTTCCTTGAGTTGGTTACTTAGCCTGTCCATAATATTGACAAACATTGCAACAAACTTCTCCTCCTGTGATGCGAAGAACTAAGTTTTGAGTTCATTTAACAATACAAATTTTTGATTGACGCTCTCATGAGCCTCTCGTAATGTTTTCATAAAGATATCTACTTCCTCTTCCGCCCTTTATTCCTCCTTCTCTCCTATTTCTGATGTCGATTTAATTTATGACATTCTAATTAAATAACAATTTACGTTACCTACAAGAGGGATCATAACTACAACCAAAAAATATAAAGACATTAAGAATCACTCGTTGTAAGGGCGTAGAAAACAGGAGTACCGAGTAGTTGCATTCCCGTGTGAAAAATCATCTTTGGCAAAATCACACTTCGCGTAGTCGTATTTAGGAAAATCACTTTTTCTAAATTTTTTCTATAATTTGTAGCGGGTTGACATATCCGGTTAGTGTTTGTCTGTAAATAAATTGCCATAATGCGAACCGTTATGTAGGTGCTTGCTGGATTTATGATGTTCATCGTTGTCGTTTTTCATCAGAATCTGGTTGCTGGTTTTGATGTGAATCTCACAGTTTTTAATGATCTCCTTCGCTGATTTGTTTTATTTTAGCCGCTGGATGGATTCTCCTGACTGTTGATACTTCAGGTTATTATGCTAGACAATTAACTGCTGGTATTTCTATTCGAGTTTGCGATACTTCAGCAAAACAACGTTAATCTCTTGCAATGATTAAGAATAGTCGGATTTTAAGATGTAGTTCTCGTTCTACAACTCACTTATCCTAGAGAAGAGCTATCGAGTTTCTTATCTGGTATCGTGTGGAGTTTTCACTCCTAGCGATCCACGGGAGGTCGAATTGTTCTTATGATTGCGGTCTTCCGTAAACTCGACAGAGTTGATGAGTAATTCTGCTTGATTTTTCTCTATTTATTTGCCACTCTTGAGTATCTCCAACATCTGTTGAAGATCCTCTATCTTCGATTCGAAGTAATTTTCACATATTTTGGTGTTTTCTATCTAAGTTAAGACAGGTTTACCTCTTGATTTAATTTTGAGATCTCATCCTCCTTACTGGCAATGATTGTATCTTTCTATTGCAGTTAGGTTTAGAGTTGCTTAATTTTGAGGGATAGGTCATCATTCGTGTACTTAAGTATCTGAATCTCTTCCTGAAATAGAACTGTCTCTTTTGAATACTTTTCCTCTTTAGATTTAATATCTCTTCGGAACTGTTCATTATTAAATCGCTATCTTCTCAATTCCTCATTGATTTTATCAATTTCCTGATTCAGTTCGTTGATTGCGCGCATCTTCTCCTGCTTCTCACGATTATTCAAGGAGGCATAATGACCCTTACTCGCTCTCATTTCCTTCAGCTATTTTTATATCATAGCAATGGTCTCATTCTGATACTTCTCTCTCTTGATCAACTCCTTGATCTGTTCATCCTGTTCCTTCTTCTCAATCTTCAATATCTCAATCAACTCCTGATTGTTCTCGTCCCTCGCCCCTTCCATCGAGGTCATCATCATTCTTCCCGAGCACTTATATTCGGATAGATCGTATATAGATTTAACTGGAAACTCTACACTTTAAAACTGGAATTTATTGTTATCAGTCTAAAGCGATCTCAATTTTTAGTACTCCGATCTCATCTATTTCTATAATTTGGCACATTTGCTCTCATATTTTGCTTACATATTCTTGACCTACAATTTTAATGACTCATTCTCCCTCCTCAACAATTCCTTCTCCCTCTTCAATACATCGATTTATTGATTTTTCCTAGATAACTAATCCCCCTTCGCATCGAGGTTGACTTCACATGATTACTTCTTCCAGGAAAACTATAACTCTTTAAGCTGATTAATATATCTCTCCTTCTTATCAATTGATTCTGTGCTCTTAAGACGTTATTGTTCAAACTACAGTCGCATACTGCTAATCATCTTTTTATTCTCCAAACGGAGAGTCAACATTTGCGCTTTCAACTCGGAGATTTATTTCTAGTTTTAACAGAGCTCATCCTGCATCGCCTTACTTTTTATTTAATTTTATGAGTTACGAACCTACAGATATTTGTTGCATTGCTAGAGACTATTCTTCTGCGAATTGACCCTGTTAAATTCGACCGCCAACTCGTTCATCTTCTTTTCGCATACTCCTCTCTCGTTTTATACCTCTTTTAGTTTCATCTATTTCAGTTGTAGTGCCTACTTTATACGCCGAAGTGATTCGTTACCAGTCGATAGACTACTTCTTCTCTCCTTGATATGAACCTCCTAGAGTTGAATCAACAACTCCGCCTTATCGTGTCTCAGCTGGTCCAACTCCCCCTATTTCTCCTTCACCATTTTCATCAAATCTTCCTTCTCCTTTAGCGCGGTTTTCGTCTCGTAATTATTGCTTTTCAGACTGTCCAGCCTCTCATTAGCCTACTCCAACTTTTACACCACTTCCATCTTCTCCTTCTGCAATTACTTTACCCTTTCCTTGAGCATCGCCATGGACTCTTATTTCATCGATGACCCACTCTGAGTTGATTTACTCACCCTCATCTTTAACCGACTGATCTCCTCGTTTTTCATTTCAAGCAGCTCCTTTGCCTCCGTCAGCTATTACTAAATCTCTGCGACCTTGTCTCTGCTCTTAAACGCTGTCTCATAGCTAAGACTGGCCCTTTGCATATTCTGAATTTCCATCTTCAGCGCGGTATTCTCTTTATTTATTTCATAGTTTTCCCCTCGTATTTTTTATAATGCATTTCTGATGCTGTCTCTCTCTGATGTGAGTTGCTGGTTCTGTGCGGTGAGATTAGCCGTTAGTTTTTCGAGATGACTATTTTTGTGTTTGAGGTCGTTTAGCAAACCTTGATGTGCCATGTTGATTTTGGTTTTCTAATACTCAAGGTTGTTGCATTTACTCTGCAGTTCGTAGAGACAATTTTTGGTTTAGAAGTCTGGTTAGATCGAGTTGTTGATTTCATCAACCAAAATGGAGTCGTTTTCGGAGACCGAGATTTAGTTTAGGAATCTCTAGCGAACGGCAGAGTAACTACCTTGATCGTCATAGTGACTAGAAAGAGTCTTTTTTAGTTTTAGCTTCATAGAAATAAAGTGATTTTGATTATAACAGGAAGTGAATAATGTGAACGGATATCATAGGCAAACCACCATAGGAGAGGTGTTAATCCAACAAATTTACATGACAAAGATGATATATAAGAGATAATGAGAAATAACTGATAATAATGAGAAATACTGGATGAGCTCCTTAATTTTAATTAACTCCTTGGCGTTAGTTTAATATAAATTAGTAGTAAATACATGAAAACCCATCGCAGTTTGAAAAATATTCTGCTGCCTCGATCGCGATTCCAAGAGGAGCTAAAAATAGAAACAAAGAGTACTTTCAGCAGTATTACCGGTAGTGCGAGTGGATTGACCCTTAATTTGTAGAAAATTGACAAGCAATTATCGCAGAAAGATAAATCTGAAAATTTATAAAGATAAAAGAAATGTCATAGTCAGAGGCAGTTAGACATCATCCCCTTTAATTTACATCTAACCTCCTCCAAAGAACGTCCCATACCAACAACAGCGAGGGTCAAAACCAAACAAGAATCCAACAAAAAAGATGAAAATAGTACGGTTATTTCCAACAAAACGCCCAAATATAAAAACCTTATCAATTTTGAACCTTCTATTTTAACGCCTTCCAAGTCAAATATTCATCATGATGACGAACCAAAACGACCTAAGATTCTGAGCAGACAAAGACAAAGTCAATCATTTTTTGATTAGTTCAAATTGGGTAAAATGCTGGGAAAGGGTAGATTTGGTAACGTCTTTCGCATTCAACACCACTCCACTAACTTCATCGCTGCAGTTAAAAAGATATCGCTCTAAAAGCTAAACAAAAAGTTTATTGAAAGACTGACTTGGGAAATTAAGATTCAATCGTTCATAAAACACGAGCATTGTCTGTAGCTCTACAAGTACTACAAATAGGGAAACAACTTATATCTCATAGTTGAATTGGGAGACTGCTCTCTCTTTGATAAACTCAGAAAAAGGGGCTACTTTACATAAGTTGAGACTTGCTATTATATCACGCAGACCATCCAAGCACTTATGCATTTGCATTCTCTCGGTGTAATTCACCGTGACCTTAAACCGGAAAATATCGTGCTGGTCAACAATATGGTTAAGCTAGCTGATTTCGGATGGGCCGTCTACATCAGCAACAAGTAATGTTTCGCTTATTCAGCTAAAAACGCACTACTTTTTGCGGGACTCTTGATTATGTATCCCCGTAAGTTATTTTGGGCAGTTAATACGATAAAAGCGTTGATGCTTGGAGCATTGGCGTGCTCTGCTACTAGTTATGCACAGGTCACGCTCCATTTTAATCTCCCAAAAATCGTGAGTAGACCTATCGCAAGATTCTCAGTGTCTAGCTAAAATATCCTCGATACCTCTCAGACGAGATAAAAGATTTCATCTCCTGTTTGTTGACAAAGCAGCCTGAGCAACGCATGACCCTCCCCGAGGCGATGAAGCACAGCTGGATCAAAAAATACTGCATGATCTGATATTTATTTCCTCTTTATGAAATCTACCCTTGGGTGGCTGGCCCATTTTCTATAAATAGAATAATAATAGCTAATAATATGTCGACCCAACCAGGCGAACAGCATAATCTTCGAGAACTCTTTGACGAATTTAAGTTTCACCTCATTTATCAGAACAAGCAGAAGATGACCAGTCGCAATAACTATGACTAGTTTAAAAATTTATTGTCCCAAGTCAAGCAGGAATCCAAACTCAAGAGGGAGAGGAAAAAAGTATTGGAGGAGATGGCCGGTGCTAAGAGTGAGGGGTAGGTTCGTAGGAGTAACACTTTACATAGCAAAATTTGGAAACCTGCTGCCATTGACTTTTCTAATTTATAGGGGGTCAGTGAAGAGATCATCGTCATTGAAAAATAAAAATAGAATTTACAGCAGTAAATAAGTGACCTGTAAATTTCAATGAGTGAACTCAAGAAAAACGTGCGCAACATTCGAAAGATTGTGGAGTTATAAACTGCAAAACAGGAGAAATTCAAACATATTTCCTATCTGACCAACAGTATCCAGAGGAGTACAGATACCACCAAAATCATCAACTATCGTTCCTATAAAAAATTAATCAACTACCAGGACGAAACTTTGGCTGGGATGAAGAGGTTTAAGATATCGCTGAGAAAGTAAAACGAAGATTTAGAGACGAGACTACTGCAGAAACAGAATAAACCGCCCAATTCGCCTAAAAAGAATAGTTATTTGAAATCGCAAGGGCTGGTTTAGGGGAAGACCATTAGAGTAGATAGACTGTTTATGACTCGATTAGAAGAGCTGATTGAGTTGTTTATCAGTAAATAAAGTGGATTTTAACAGATTAAAGCAGAGCAGACCACCAAAGTCCGTCTGAAAAAGGTATCAAAAGGTTACTTGAAGGAGGACCGTGTCAGATTCCAGGAAATGATTGACCGGTTCGAATAGAAATATGACGTAAAGATATAGAGTCTAGCCAATCTCATTCTGCATCTCTACAAACGTTTAAATATCGATAACAACTAGATGGAGAACAAATGCATCGAGAAGAACCAGATCAAGGTTAGTCTCATTGAAGACTTGTAGAGTCTAAAATAAAAATAGAGACTGATGCTATCGGACAATATCAAGACTAAAGCCAGTGATCAGTGCCAAGAGAGTGAGTCTAAGCGTAAGAAGATCTCTTTAAACAGTGAAATGTTTCTCAAATTCATCTCATTGCTGCATAATCTGATGGGCAAATTCAAGTATCTTTTTACAATGGCGTTAACTCTCAACATGGAAAAGAAAAACTTCCAAGATGTGCTCATCCAGATTGGAAATGTCTACAAACCTGATTCCATTTTCTTTCAGAAGGAGCAGGAGTGCAGCATGAATACTTCCTACTAGCAGATGACCAGCTTCAAATAGATGCAAAATGTATTCGAACAGTATACCGGAGGGAGGTAGTAAATCGACTCAATTGACTTGCTTAATTTTATCTTTAACGATCTGAGGTACTCGCTTATGTTCAAGAGAGGATGGCTGGAGGAGGAACTTCAAGAAGGAGTGGAAGACGGTAAATTGTTGTAGAAGGTTGAAGAGATACAGCAAAGATGTGACGAGACTTATGAGGCCAAACTTAAAATTTACAGCCACCTGCTCATTAGTTCCATCAAGGCTTTAGGCATGAATAAATACGAGCGGAAAATGATAGCTCTCTGCCATACTGGAGACAACCTTTTTTTCGCCCCCCATATTAAACACTCTTCCCACGATGATCCTATCAACTCAGAATACCCTTCCCTCTCTGACAAGCACTAAACCAACAAATACAGTTCCGAACTAACAGAATAATCTTAGGTCGAGATGTAGTTTACCTAAAACCCCCGAAAAATCGTGGAACTACTCTAGAAGTTGAAAAACTAAGAAAAGGTCACGTTTCAACCCATGAACTTCGACCCTTGTCAGGTCTACATGTACAACAGCAAGGTTGTTTTACCAAAATACGCCTTTTGATTATTTTTACTTGATAATTGACGTAAATAAGCAGTATAATAAAAAAATACAGCATCTATCTCCTCAATTCTGGGTGACTTGATATCGATGTAAATGCTTTATGATCTATATCTTAGAGTGCAGTGAGCCGTTGTCCTCGAGTTTACTGTAAATGGAGTTGTTCAAAAAAATGATTTTATCGTTAAATTCATGCTATGCTTACACTTTTTTGCCCATCTTCTGAAGCTTGACCTTCTTCCGATTAAAAATATCTTGTTTGATGAACGTTTGCTTAAATCTCTCGTTCATCTTCTTCAGCACAGCCTACTACAGCTTCATATTACTCTTAACTTTTTGCTTCTTTAAAAATGAAGGCTCAGTCACTCCTCGCTTCTACGTCAGAGATTCTTTACTCATGGCATGTTTACTATTTTTACCTCGCGTAAATTCATAGTCTATCTATCTCTACAAATCGTGCACCATCTCCAACGTGTTTAGTCTCACATATAGCTTACTCTTTGATTTCTTCATCAGTAGGTTTTATTTATTTTTATTTATCGATTCACTGTACCGCCCTTCTGCCTTCGATTAGTGAGTAGTAAATATATTTAACCTCTACAGATCAGGCCACTACGTCCTGCAATGCTTGCTTAACTTGACTGCTTCACAAGATGATGATTTGATTATGGTCGGCTATTTTACCACCTTTTTGACTAGCGATGGTTATTCTAACATTCGTAAATTTACTAAAGGTGGAGAGATCGGTTCCTCGGGAATGGTTTCGATTTGTTAACGTTTGCGGTTGGAGTGAGTGTAGTGGGTATGATTAGAGAAGCCTTATGTTTTTTGTCTGGCTGCTTTATAAGTGAGGGGAGGGGGATGGTTTTATTATTTTTTGGCTTATGCTAATTCCAAATTGCTTATCTTTTTGAAATGCTTTTTCGGGAGCTTAGATTTGGCATCAATGATTTGAGGAAGAGTACTGAGAGTCGCTTTTCTTTTGATGAGATTAGTGAGGGTAAGAGTATCTTTATCCTATTCGTCGTCGTAGGCCCATGCATCGATTTAATCGTAGTTGTTTCTGAGGCGATTATTCATTGTAATATAATTATATTTGTGCTACAGAATAGTAAACTCTTTGCTTGCTAGTAAAGAGGTGAATGAGACCAAAATCAATAGCAATTCCTGAAAAGTGATATGAAAGTTAGCTAATTGGACTATTATTTATATTAGATGTAATAAATTCATATAACATAATATTGGCATGCATTATTGACTGAAAGAAATCTAATTTTTGAGCAATAAAAATCACTCGAACTATAGGCGAATGATATATGTCTAATATTGCTATTAGCCACTACCTTATCAAATAATTCCAAATTAATTTGTGTAATTTTTCACTGCTGACAAAGTCAAGGAAAGTCTAGGAAGACAAGTAAAATTAAATTAATACTTATATCGAAAGTGCTATAAGAGCATTGATTTATAAAACTTTAGCATTAATAAGAAAAAATGGATCCTAGGTACCTTAAGAATTTATCTTATAAAAGAGAACCGAAGCCTAATTTCTCTTATTATTAGCGAGAAAACTCAAGACCTAAGTTATCCTCCTTTGGCATCTCACCTTTATCTCATAAAAAGGAGGCGATTGCAAGACGCTCTTATTCATAAAAAGAAGAATAATCGGTAAAATTGGCCTAATAAATATCTGATGCTACGAACTAAAAAATGAAGGCCACCCTTTCTATCTCTAATGCCAATTTTGAATCGACAAAAGTTGAATCCATTATTTTTTTGTAAAAAATAGAGTAAAAGCTAAACGATATTTTTGTCGGCATAAACTAAAGGATTGAAACATTCTCAAATCATATTAAACATAAACTGAATCTTTAATTCTAAAATTTAAAATAAAGAATTCACATCGTCGTTGACACGATGTTCGAAGAAACCCATGACATTATTCAGCATTATATACAATTTCAATAAAATAAATACGCATCTGATCTAATACAGATTAAAGAAGACATTGCGAAAGAAAGGAAAATATCAAGGCTTGGAAAGATTAAATTAGAGGAAAAGATTGGTGGGCAAGAGTAGGACTGGTTATCTCGAATAAGTAAAATTTGTAGAAGAAAGCCCATTTTCTTTCATAAAGAAGTACTAAGGTTGATCTATAAAAATGGTAATTTAAAGAGAAAGAAAATAATAAAATTCGGAAACTAGAAGTGGCCTTGAGGTAAATGATTAAATTGCAGAATTGATTGGAAATTAAGTACTTTAATTGAACCATATTTATTAAGTCTACCAAAAGTCAAAGAATTATCAAAAATTAATGTATATTTAATATAAATCAGAAATGAAGAATTTTAACTTTTAAGACAACAATTCCTATCCGATAAGATAGCTCACTGATGCAACTAACTAACTAAAAAATGAAAGCATCATTTTCCATCCCTGATTCTAGTTTCGAGTCAACGAGAGCTGAATCCATCAATTTCTTATAACAAATTGAGTAAAAACTCGATTAAATTTTTGCAAGCGTAAACCAAAAGATGGAGGTCTTCTTAGCGCACATTCTCTAAAAGGCCAATCTTTAATTTCAAAATTTTAAGAGAAATATACATGCCATAGTTAATAATATCTCCAAAGAAACTTAAACCAGCATTTAAAATTATATACATAGACAATAAAATCAATATGCATTTGGGTTGATTCAAATTAAGACCAGCATTACACAGGAAAAAAAGAATATCAAGATATGCAAAAATTAAATTAAAGGCAAAAATTGGTGGACAAGGGTAGGAATGGTTATATCGGAGAAACTAAATTTATAACAAAGAGTGTGTCAACTCGTAGAGGACAGCAAACTGATCAATCTATAAAATTGGGAATTTAAAGAGTTCAGAAATCAAAACTTCAAAAGACTAGAAAATGAGCTGAGACAACTAATTAGAATACAGAATTGATTGATTATAAAGAGTGATCAGACACAATCATTATCTTGACTATGATATAATTTTTTAATATTCGAACGAATTTAAATTAAAATAGCTTTGACAGTGAGTAAAAAAAAAGATAATTCAATAAAAAAGAAGAAATTCTCAATACATTGAGTATTTTATACATTCAGCATGAACAGCTTGGGGAGCTCACATATATCGTTTTTACTCCCTCTAAAAATTTGCCCATGCGAGAGTAGTAGACAAACCAAAGATGGTAAGTCCCCGCACACAGCGATCGTATCCCCATATTTGTGATCTCTTCTCCTGCCGAGTCTAATATCCACGCTGCTGTTTCTAAGTTCAACTACGCGATCACTTACGGGTGGAAGGGTCGATGTACCTCGATAAAAGTACCACATTTGATTACCAGCTCCCAAACCTCATTACACGTTAGCAGAAAGAACTGATCAAAGCAAAGCCATAGGTCATTGCGAGCGCTGTATGTCTTTACCACAGTCGTATCCTTACGGCAAGTGGGCAGATCGTTCGGGTAAATTGCGTAAGAAGATTCTATCGACACAATGTAAGTATCTATCTAAGAGACGGACTAGTAGAGCTATATGATCTAAGCCTACTGTGATATATTGACGCGAGTGGCAGAAAGGTAAACAGATTGTTCAGCTGTAAAATTTACATAGGGTGTGGGAATACTGCAAGGTGCTGCCGAGGTCGATGGCTAAACAGTAAATGCCAACAATAGAATGAAGACTAATACACTTGAAGGCATTATTATGATATAAACTCATTTGCTTTAAATTTCGATATATATGATTCATAAACAATTGAATCATCCTTTCGGCATAAAATACATAAATTCATAGCT
>Ga0302186_10000542_pt1 | contig 33658 bp, 61 predicted proteins | sample II_Bog_E1_2_FD_198782 | JGI IMG/M metagenome (GOLD analysis project Ga0302186, IMG submission 198782) | Peat permafrost microbial communities from Stordalen Mire near Abisko, Sweden - II_Bog_E1_1 | ecosystem: Environmental > Terrestrial > Soil > Wetlands > Peat | place: Sweden: Abisko... | reverse complement strand
TTATCAATTTCCCTTTAACATCCACTCCAATATTAAAAGGTGATATTACCCCTGAATTTTACCTTAATCATACTTGTAGCAATACGCCTACTGGAGAAACGCAAAAATGTTATCAATTCCCGATTTCATTACATATAAACACCTTAGTAAGCGTGCCATTTACCGTAACTATTCAAGGACAAAATGTAGGGGGAACATCAACCGGACAAAATGTTATCAATTTATTTATATTACAAAATACCGGAACTGGAACGACTTCATCAGCACCTACTTTAATAGGCTCGATTAGCTTAACAACAGCTTGGCAAAAATATGACTTCACGTCTGTTTTCCCTCCAACCGCAGGATTAACTCTTGGAGCTGGCCAAGATGACGCATTGTATTTACAAGTTCAAATGCCTTTAAATATGAACTGCTCTATTAATTTCTGTAAGCCCTCTATTTATTTAAGTGCAATGGTTCCAACCAATAATTTCCAGACCTACGATCAAATTGATACGGTGATTAATTCACCTAGAACAGGCGATACTCGCACCAGCATGAACAGCTTCTATCCTTATGGATGGGTACCTATGAATGATGGAGTAATCGGCCTTAATGCAATGGCTGTGGTTGGTACGACAGCATTAGCTGGATATTCCCGAGGTAATGCTGATACATGGCAATTATTTAATTTACTTTGGTCTTTGGCGCAGCCTTTTGATAGCGGCTCAAACTTCAATCCAATATGCCAGATGTATACTAATAATGGCACAGTTTTGACAGCCACTAATTATGGAGCGAATGCCTATGCGGACTTTAATATGAATAATGCGCTGGCACTTACCAAAATGTTTGGCAGAGTCATCATGGGTGGCATTCCAATGTCTGCCCTTCATGGATTTTATGCACCACAAAGTCAAGGATTCTCCCCAGGTTCCATTACAAATGTGGGCGGAAATATAACGTTTGCTCCTACAACAATAACCCCTTTCTGGTTAGGTGCGCCCATTATATTTAGATTAGCTGGTGGAGGCACGTTCCCATCCAATATTGTATCGAATGCCGTTTACTATGTGACCAATATTTCAGGGGGCACATTCCAGGTATCAACTACTTACGCTGCGGCTTTGGCTGGAACTCCTGTAGTTGCTTTTGGAGCAAGCGCGGGCACTCTCGTCTTCATGGAATTTGATCCAACTGGTTCTTCAATTGGTGAATATGGCCATACACAATTACAAAGTGAATTAGTTTCCCATTCTCATACATTAACTGGCCAAACAGGAACACCCGCAACATTCTTATTAAACGCTGGAGGCACTTCATACTTAAGTGGAGCTGGAGGGTCAGGCGTAACCAATGCGACAGGAGGGGGTTTGCCTTTCAACGTAACTCAGCCTGGTGTAATCTATAACATATTTATGAAGCTTTAATAATAGGTCGATACAATAAACATGATGTGAGAATGTATCGAAAAACAGGGATTTTTTAAACATAAGGATATGTTTATGTCTACGCTATTAAATTTCGGACGTGACGTACAAGGGTTTAACGCTTATGCGCCTCAGTTTCCTACCGATATCTTCACAGCTACCCTGGCGGCCTCAACCGCTGAAAGTGTGACAGTACCCTCAAATTTTCCAAGCTTTATCATGGTCGTTCGAGTGCAACCTAATGGGTGGGCTTGGTGCTCTCGTACCACAACGGCTGCTGTTCCCGCTGGTGGCACGTTAGCTCCTGCAAAATCTGAATTAATTTCTGGAACAATTGAATACAAACGAACTGTTTACGCAGCGGATGTGATTAGTTTTATTACACCGAACACCACTTGCGACATTGAAGTTGCTTTTTTTGCGAACAGTTATCCATAAATTAGTTGGTTAACCTTTAAAAAGGATTTTAAATGGCTACGGAAGAAATGTTCACATCGCTGCCAACGGTATCGACAGCACAAATGTCCGATATTATTTGCGCAGTACAAGGCTATGTAAGCACATCAAATTTAGGTTTGTCTGTTCAGGAAACTTTACAACAAGTCTATAATTTATTCCAATCCAACGTTATTTTATCTAATGCTGGTAATCCAAATGGGGTGGTAGCAGGAACGACTTATCAGTTGTGCTGGGACACGGTAGATTTAGTCTTATGGGTCTGTACTACCTCAGGAACAGCTACGACTGCCGTATGGACAGAGTGTATCAATCCGCAAAGTAATTGGATAAATCAAACAACTACACCTGTAAATCTTGTAGCTGATAATAAATACGTTACCAATAACGGGGCTACCTTAACTACCTTCACCTTACCAGCAACGTCAGCGTTTGGTACAACGATTGAAATCGCGGGTTTTTCTGCTGGCGGTTGGACTTTAGCCCAAAATAGCGGCCAGTCAATAAACTTTGGTAATAAAGCCACAACAACTGGAGTCGGTGGAAGCTTATCGTCATCTAATAAAAACGATTATATTAGGCTTTTATGCGTAACAGCCAATACTACATGGAATGTAGTAGGGTCAATTGGAAACATAACTATCGTATAAGGATATACTAAAATGGCTACTAATAATGCTACAAACACTCCAGAACTTACGCTTAACGGTCAAACTTTCATTGGTTCGGCAGGCAATAATCCAGTCGCCGCCACCCTAACTGCTGGTGCGGGCATTGCCATTACCAATGGTGCTGGCTCTATTACAATTTCTAGTTCCGGTAGCGCGGGATGGGTTGACCAGACTACGGGCACAGTTACTATGACAACCAATACGGGTTATACATCTGATGACGGTGCCTCATTAGTAACCTTCACGCTTCCAACTACCTCTGCCATTGGTGACTTTGTAGAAATCAATGGAAAAGGTTCAGGACTTTACACGATTGCTCAAGCCACAGGACAACAAATCCATTTTGGCAATATAGCAAGCACAAGTGGGGCAGGTGGGTCTGTGTCATCTACGCTACAATTTGACTGCATTAGACTACGTTGTATTACTGCTAACACTATATGGGTGGTTGTCTCATCTGTTGGCAACTTTACAATAGTTTAATACTCAAAGGAATGATTAAACATGGCTACTAATAATGCGATTAACGCAAATTCGACGACACCTCTCCCTATTGTCGATGGTGGCACGCAGGTTACCTCGGTAACAATTGCCCCAACGGCTACCGCCTTTGCTGGATGGGATGCTAATAAAAACTTATCAACAAATAGCTTAATTGAAGGTTACAGTACAACGGCTACTGCTGCGGGTACAACTACACTGCTAGTTGGAAGTTCTTATCAACAATTTTTCACAGGCACAACAACTCAGACAGTACTACTTCCAGTAACTTCGACATTAGTCTTAGGGCAATCATTTTTTATTGTCAATAATTCTACCGGAATTGTAACGGTCGAATCTTCGGGCGGCAATACAATTACTGCGATGGCTGCGGGTACCAATGCTATCTTTACTTGCATTTCAATAACGGGAACAACTGCTGCTAGCTGGAATTCAGACTATGAATTAAATACAGCAGGAGTGACATCAATTACGGGAACCGCGAATCAAATTAATGCCTCCTCATCTACTGGTGCTGTGACTCTAAGCACTCCTCAGAATATCAATACAACAAGCTCACCTACATTTGCGGCTTTAACACTTACAAATCCCTATATTGCAGGAGCTGGAGGATTGCATAGTTTCCAAATTTTTACATCAGGAACTGCCTCGACTTATACGAAGCCATCTAACGTAACCTCAATTTTGGTTGAGATAGTAGGCGGCGGTGGTGGTGGAGGTGGGGCGGCCGGCGGCTCTTCAACAACCGCATGCGGCGGAGGGGGTGGGGCTGGAGGATATGCGAGATTATTTGTTGCAGCAGCCTCGGCGTCCTATACCTATACCGTTGGTGCTGGTGGGGCGGGCGGTACGGCTGGAAATAATGCGGGCAGTACTGGCAGCACAACCACATTTAGCGCATCCTCATTGCAAGCAACCGGCGGTATTGGAGGGGGTGGCTGCGCTCCCTCCTTTACAGCTAGTGGTGCGTCCTCTGCAACGGGTGGTGCTGGAGGGGTTGGGTCTAACGGGAATATAAATTCCCCAGGACAACCCGGCGGATGCACTCTTGTCGCTCTTGGAAATATAGGGGCAGCCAATGGCGGCTCCAGTTATTTTGGGGGCGGGGCTTTAGGAAATAACCAATCGACAGGCACCGGAAATGCGGGAGGGGCTTACGGGGGCGGCGGTGGTGGTGGTACAGCAACTACTACAAACATGGCTGGAGGCGCAGGAAGTGCTGGCGTTATAATAGTGTGGGAGTTTGCCTGACCTCATGTTAAGGATTGCTATGGCAAATGATATATTGACACCGCAGGGTCGTTTTGACTATGCGGTTACTGTGGTTCTAGGCCATGAAGGGGGTTATACCAATGACCCTGACGACCCAGGTGGTGAGACAAATTTTGGGATTACCCATATCGATTTGCAGGCTCATGCGAAAGAATTAAATCTACCACTGGACGTCAAAGAATTGACGCGCATAGAGGCTGAATATTTCTATAAAAAGGTCTATTGGGATGAATACAACTACAATGCCATTAATTCGTTGCCAATTGCCACAAAGATATTTGATATGGCAGTTAACATGGGTGCTCATGAAGCGCACACCTTAGTCCAAAGGTCATTAACCTATTGTGGGCATAGTGAGATTGCCGTTGATGGTATCTTGGGCGGAAAAAGTTTAGGTGCTATCAATGAAATATGCCTTCACGGTCGCCAAGCCGATTTTAGAATTGAACTCATCAACGAGGCTAAATGGTTTTATGAGCACCTAGTTGAAGAGAAGCCCGTACTTAATAAATTCTTAAATGACTGGCTCGAACGCGCATCGTGGTAATTGAACTGCCTTGGCCACCTAGTGTCAACCATTATTGGCGAAGGCAAGGAAGCCGCTATTTCGTGAGTTCGGAGGGCAAGGCATACAAAGATAGTATTTATTACTTATGCGCTCAATATAGGGGGTTATTTAAGCCTTATGAGCGATTATCTTTAATGATTGAAGCCTTTCCTCCTGATAAAAGACGTCGCGACCTTGATAATCTAATAAAAGCCATTCAAGATTCTTTGCAATATGCAGGGGTCTATGAAGATGATAGCCAAATTGATTACCTGACTATCAAAAGAAGCATATTGCGCGAGAATAAAATAATTGTAACTGTTACGGAAATCCCCTAAAAAGGAATTGCATCATCTTCGAAGTCATTATAAGGAGTTTTCTTTTTTTCTTGACTGGGTTTTGATTCAGGGTCTTTCTTTTTGCCACTTTGCATAAATCTTATATCTTGCGCGGTTACGGAATAGATGTATTGCCCTGCGCGTTCGCCTGATTCAATTTTCTTGTTATTAATTTCACCACGAATATAAATCGTATCACCAACATGAACGTATTTAGCGGCAATCTCAGCGAGCTTGCTAAAGAAATTGATATTGTGCCAGGTTGTGCGCACCTGCTTTTCTCCACTCGAGTCCTTGTATTTAGTGGTCGTTGCGAGAGAAATGACGGTTATTTCACCGCCATTATTTAAAGTTTTGGTTTCTTTTTTGCCCACATGCCCTACGAGGATGGCCTCATTAATCATTAAGCTTTCTCCAGTTGTAATAAAAATATTCGTGCTTGCGCATCGGTTAATTGGTTTAATTCGGTTACTTTATGATAGGCTAAAGCTTTCCTGATTCGTTCGTGACTGAACTCTTTTAGCATCATCAAATCATTGATTTCGTCCATCTGCTCTTGATTGATAAGTATCTCATCACTACCCATATAACGAGCCTTTTTAGGTGACTCAATAACCTCACCTGTTTCCGCATCAATCACATTATCATCAAGAATGTTCTTAAGCTTTTCGGTCTGGGTATTTCCATGAATAACAATAGGTCTATTCTCTTCATGGCGCACGCTTTCCATTTCCTCTTCACCATAACTTCCAGCGAATAATTCCTGGAACCCAGCACGCAAGCATTGGCTCTCAGCGACCTTTTTAATCATGGTCGCAGGTTTACCTCCTTGACTCATATAGCCCTTGTCATTCTTATAAAGCCCTGGTTCACGCCAGAGACTTTTACCTGTTGAGTACTCTCGTAACTCAGCAAACACATAAGAAGGACGCGCAGAGTTCTTGCGCTTAGCAATACAATAAGCCCCAAGCAATTCACCCCGATTCTTCAAATTGTATTTGTGCTTGATGATGCCGTCATTTATTTCAAAATCATCATTTTCATAAACCGCATCACATTGGTGATAGTCATAATCTCTATGAGATTGAGCAGATTTCCTATAACCATCACGCCCAATAAATATTTGAGCAGCTTCTTTATCACTATATTTAACAGCCCATATCTCACGCAAGAATGGATTTAAGTTAGTTGCTTTACCCATTCCTACGAAAAACTGAAACTCCATTTCAGTTAATTTAGGCGCAAACAGTTTTCTGATTTCTTGTAATTTAGTACTATCTTCCCACATAGAAGGAAGGTTATTCTTAACCGCTGCTAATGCTGTGCTCATGATTCACCTCGTGCAAATTTAATACCATCAATAAATGCGTCAGCCAGTGCTTTGGCTTCTGATTCAGAAAAAGCCCCATACATAGTTAAAACATCGGAATTAGCATAGACTCTTGCAATCCAATATCCTGTGTCTGGAACATCTAAATCCATTTCCACTCGGTAATTAATCATCCAAATAACCTCGATTGCGATTCTTTTTTATTCTTTATCTCTTGAATTACACTATATTTACAAGTTTCAAAAAAATAATCTAAATGCTTTATTTGTTCATATTTAGAAAGTTTATAATCTTGAAGTACATTCATAACTATATTGCAAATGTCTATACAGGATTTTTGTATTTTATCAATATGCCTATCAGTGGATAATTTTTTCATATTAATTCACTCCCTTCATCAAGAATGTTCGACTTCCACGCTTATTGGCTTTCCAAGTAATCACTGGAATTCCTTGTTCATTAACCAAACATTCACTGTCTTTCATAAATTGCATTATGTTAAATTTGTACTTTTCCTCAGCCTCACTCAAAGCCTTTATCTTAAAGCGTGTATCGACTAAAGTTGTTAATTGTTCGGCTACGTCCGGCGCAATTGTTATGGTCTTCTCAGGGTCATGTTTTGGGTACATTAAACGCAAATCAACCTGATTTATTGGCTCTGGTGGTGTTTTAGTTTGAACACATTCCCAGAACTTTCTCGCAGCATCAATGACTTTTTCTTCTAATTCTAAGTCACGAGTGTATTTAAATTCACGATAATCATGACCGCCTATTAATACAGCAATATAAGCACAATCTGCGTTAGTTACTGCGCAATAATGTGCTACCTGGACAAGATATTGCATAGGGATTACATCAGACCCTTCCTCGCCCCATTCTTTAGCCATAAATTGATTTGAACATTTAATCTCAAGAACAGCGTTCAACTCTGGAATAAATCCATCAAGATTGCCTCTTAAAAAATCATAGAATGGATGAACATAAGAATCAGGGCTTTCTTGTACTGTGACATTATTACGCTTCATAAATTCTTGAACAATAATTGGTTCTAGTTGATGACCCCAATATTGTAATTGGGTATCTTCATAAGTAGATTCGGCTTCCCCAATCTTTTCGAGGTATAATTGATACGGGGTTTTGTAATTGGATAAACCCAGGATGATTGGCATGTCGCTGCCACCGATACCAAGTTTTCTTTCTTCACGTTGTTGTTGAGTAATCATAATATAAGTTCTCTCTGGTTAAATTTATTATTCCTGGTTAAATAAACAAGTTCCTTGTTCATAATTCCTTCCTTAGTCGCCAATCATTGGCATTGACACAATCATGACAAATAGAATATCATTTGTCAATACTTATTACATTTGTTATAGAGGTTTTTATGAAGTTCAGCGAAGTCATGATTTTTTACGATTATAACATGTCTAAGATTGCTAAGGCTCTTGATACAAGCAGACAGTATGTATCTTTATGGAAGAAGGAGGATAAAATACCCTATCCAAAACAATGCGAGTTACAGGTAATAACTAACGGGAAGCTAAGGGCGAGCAAAGATGATTGAGTTACCTTTTGGAGAGAAATGGGTAGCCCGTTACAAAGAGAAAGGCGGGAAGGACTGTATGGGCGTGACAAATCATCATACCGCGTTAGGGTCTCTAACAGCGGCTATATTAAACAGCGGTGGGTATGAAATTGTGATTACTGATGAAACGTGTAGGCCAAGAATTATAGATGTCAGCGGAGAAGAAAATGAGCAACACAGCGGCGAAGTACACACAAGAGCAATTGGATATAGCCCTATTGAAGAATACAAATGAAGGGATATTGCGCACGTTATCGCGCATAGAAGTAGAGATTAAAAGCCATTTCCATTGGACTATGGGTTTGATATTGGGTCTTTATACGATTGGTATCGGTGCGTTAGTTAGTGCGCTTGGTAAAGCTTACGGAGTGTTTTAATTATGAATGACCCAGCAACGACGGCAATATTCTTTATATGCGTAGCGGCAGTCATTATCACGTACATAATTTGCAACAGGGATAGATAATGAATGAGACATATTATTGGCATGATTCTAGGCATAATTCTATATTGGCGATCAGCTGAAAAAATTAAATTTAATTGGATTGATGTGGTGTTTTTTGCGCTGGCCGCTGTTTTATTGTTTATCTAAAAGGAGAAAAAGGAAATGAGTAGTATTACTGAAATATTGAAGCTGAAAGGTGATAAAAAAATATTACCCGTTTATGACGGTGTAGTTATCGAAGGCGGTGGTACTTATAAAGACCATGAATATTTAATTGTTTTTACAGAGCAAGGTCATCGTTGTGGTTATGTAGCTCTAAAACCAGAAGAAACCGAACGCTTTGAAAAGGATTCAGAAGGTGAAGGGCGAAAATATTATTACCCTGATTTAGATTGTCATGGTGGGCTAACATTCTATAGCAGACATCATGGAGCTAAAGAATTATTACCTATTTCCTGTGATGACATGTGGGTTGGTTTTGATGCTGCTCATGCTTGGGATAAGCCAGATAATAAAACATCTACCGAATATTTTGGTGAAACCAAATGGACAAAATACAGAGAAATTAATCCGATGCCATGCTTTGAAGATGTAATACATAGGACTTATGACTACATGGAACAAGAATGTAAGGGAATTATCGATCAACTATTACAGGTGGCCGCATGACTTTTTGGGAATGTTTTCCAATTATGCTGCTCTCTATAAATTGTATGGGCTTAACCTGGTGGATTTCTAAAGTGAGCAGCCGTTTAACTGATTTAGAGCACGCTATAAAGATGAAAGACTGGATTGAGGCTATAAGTAGCGGTGAATCATCTTACGATATGGCTTACATGTTTGAAAAGGGTTATTTGAAATGAATGGTGAGCTTAAAAAAGAAGACATTTTATGCTTATTTTTCCAACTCACAGAAATCGAGTATGATGCCTGTGTTATGACCATTGAAGAAGACATTGAAAAGCATGGTCAATTTGGTCTAGGTTATTTAATGGCCGTCAAACAATGTCGAGACATATTAAAACGAATTATAAAGGATGTAGATGCTAGATAAATCCACAAAATATAAAGCGGTTGGATGTGCTAATAAGTCATTGCATTTTTTGCAACAACTGAAAAAGCACGTTCAAAGTGGGAATGGATTTACCCAGAAACGCGCAACATATGGATTAATGCTAATTGATGCCTATATTAATGGACAATTTTTAAAAGAGATTCAGGAGTTTAAAGCCGATGACTGATGGATTATATACCCCCTACATAGGGCTCACGGATGAGCGACATACGTGGCGTGTCGAAATCGAACATGGTTTATGGCATGAACCACATGTATTACAACAATATAGAGAAAATAGAGAATCTAATCTCTGGCGCGCAACCAGAGAAGTAGAAAAATTGTGCGAATATGTTTTATTTCTTGAAAACAAGTTATCAAAGCAAGCGGATATTAAATAAGAGGGATTTACTTTGGATTATAAAACTTCACACTATGTTATTGGCGAGAATGAGCCTGATAATCAACCTCAAAAAACCTTATCAGACATTGTTTTCTTAGTCAAAAACCGACTTGCTGCGGCTCTTGCTGATGAAAATTCGGGGCTTTCAGATATTCACCCCAGAGTCATTATCTCAATGGTTATAACGAATATCCTAGTGAATCTACTTTTCAGTTCAATAGCAATATCGGATGTAGGCAGACGCTTGGATATGGTGAATTATAGCTTGGAAGAGATTAGAGAAATGACAATGCACTTATGGGCTTCCATGGAAGCAAGTAGGGATGACACGAAGACCGCACATTAACTTAGAGGTAATTATGACTAATATAATCGGTAGAGAAGATCATCCCGTTTGTTCACCGTCAAGAATCGTGAAAATAAGTCTTGATGCCGATAGTTTTACTACTTTATTGCGTTCAAATATTTCTTGCTATATGAATAAAACTCTGACTCAAGAGCTTATGGAGCAGCTAACTGCACAAATAGTTGAATCTATTGATTATTTTATAAACAAATCAGACGAAATATCGTAATTCCATTTTCATTTTAGAGATTTTTAAGGTAGGATAATTAGGAAGTTTGAAAGGCTTCCTGCCTTTACAACTTTTAAAACAATAAGGTTTTGAATTCTACCGCCAAGTTGACATTCAAAACTGTACTAACAAATTAACCACTCCAGGGCTTTGGCTTACCTGGTAGCTGATGGGCTTCTTGTTTCCTACAACAGCTCATCTAACTAAGGATGAATTATAACATGATTAACCATTTCAATTCAAACATAGCAGTAGCGTATGGTACCAACGCATCGATTTTCATTCAAGCTCTTTCTCAATGGACATTCAATAATCTAGCGAATAAACGACATCTTCATGACGGTTATTGTTGGTCATATAATACACTCGAAGCTTATGAGACCATTTTCCCATGGTGGAGTAAACGGCAGCTTGAGACCATTATTGCAACCCTCGTTAAAGATGGATTAATAGTAAAAGGCAACTATAACAAACATAAGTACGATAGAACGTGCTGGTACGCATTATCGTATATGGCAATGGAATTTTACCCAGAATTGATAACGCAAGACAACCTAAAAGCCTTGCTGGGAACCATTTCCCCGAAATGGGAAATGGAAACCCCAGATTTCTATGGCAACACAATTATGGAAAACCATTTCACCAAAATGAGAAATGGTATTCACCAAAATGTGACACCTATACCAACTATAAACACAACTAGAGATAATATATCTAAAGATATATTAGAAAATGATAAAGAAGGTGACCCTTTGTCCAAACAGACAATACCCTCAAAATCCAGCAACATACGCAGTACCGATTCTTTTGACCTTTCAAAACTAATGGCTGATAACCCACATGATATTAGTGAACAAATGCTACTGGATTGGCTGGAAGTGAGAAAAACTAAGAAAAATAAAGTTACTAAAACAGCTTGGACACGAATAAACCGCACATTAATCCTCATAGAAAAAGAAGTGGGTGTTAGCCCGAAGGTAGCTTTTGAAACCATGGTCGCTAATGCGTGGCAATCACTTGAAGTAAGTTATTTTTTAAAGAAAGAAAACCATGTTGGAAAAGGTAGCGACTTTCCATCGTATGAATAAGGGCAAACAATGCAAGCTAAAGAAGTGTCGCAGCAATTAGCACAACGTGCCGAAGATATAGCTCGTAGACTGTACCCTGATGGTAAACGCCATGGAAGTGAATGGTGTGTTGGCAGTGTTTCAGGTGAGCAAGGCAAGTCTCTTAAGATTCACTTGAAGGGTAACAAGGCTGGTGTTTGGTCTGATTTCGCAACAGGTGACGGCGGAGATTTACTGGACTTATGGGCAAGAAAAAATAATTTAACCATTGGTGAGGCTTTGAAAGAAGCATGTGATCACCTTGGAATTAAAAAGCCACACTTCGAGTTTCAAAAAGCCAAACAGTTCGCAAAGCCTAAGAAGCAGGAATTTAATTTATTACCAGTCAAGGCAACCGCTGCAAGTTATCTTGTGGATGAACGCAAGCTCACTATGGAAACCCTTAATGCGTTTAAGGTTAGCCAGACTGGACAAGACATTATTTTTCCTTATCTACGTGATGGCCAAGCAGTGTTTATCAAGTATCTGAGCCTTGAACGAAAGGAAGGGAAAAAACAAGTTCGCGTTGAAGCCAATTGTGAACCCTGTTTATTCGGATGGCATCTAATCCCTAAGAACGCAAGAAGTGTGACTTTATGTGAAGGCGAGATTGATGCTATGTCGCTTTATCAATTGGGCATTCCTGCGTTATCGGTTCCCTTTGGTGCGGGTAGTGGTAATAAACACGCATGGTTTGAATATGAGTTTGATAGACTGGCTGTGTTTGATGAAATCTTTATCTGTATGGACAATGACAGTGAAGGCGAAATTGCTACTCGGGAAATTGTCGGTCGTTTAGGTGCTCACCGTTGTCGCGTGGTTGAATTGCCATTGAAAGACCCGAATGAATGTCTACAAGAAGGTTTTAACGGTGAATTAATTAAACCCTATTTTCATGAAGCGGTAAGTCTCGATCCAGAGGAATTAAAGCGACTGGGTTTTTTTGAAGAAGAACTTTCGCGAGAATTATTCCCAATTGACGGCATAATACTTGGCTACAACCCGCCATGGGAAAAAACCAATAAAAAGATTTTATTTAGACCCGCTGAGCTTTCAGTATGGAGCGGTATCAATGGTCATGGTAAAAGCCAGTTCTTAGGCCAAGTCATGCTAGGTATGATGAATCAAGGTGCTAAAATATGCCTAGTAAGCCTTGAGTTGAAACCAACCAAATTGATAGCACGATTAGTGAAGCAAGCAACGGGCATGGGTGAGCCAAGCCCTGAATATTCCAGGGGAATGGTGCGTCATTACAATGACAACATGTGGATTTTTAACGTGGTTGGCAATGCTAAATCAGGCCGATTACTCGAAGTCTTTAAGTACGCAAGGCAACGTTACGGCGTTGACGTATTTGTGATTGACTCCTTCATGATGATGGACATAGCAGAGGATGACTACAAAGCACAAAAATCATTTATGGAAAAATTGTGTGAGTTCAAAAACCAATATGATTGCCATGTTCACATTGTTGTTCATCCAAGAAAGGGCGCAGATGAGGCAACAGCACCGAACAAGATGGATTACAAAGGAACCGGAGCAATTAGCGATTTAGCAGACAACTGTTTTTCAATATGGAGAAATAAAGCAAAGGAACACGCTGTACAAAAACAAAATCAAGGCTATCCGTTAACTGATAAAGAAGCCGAACGGCTAGATAAACCGGATTGTTTATGGTTTTGTGATAAGCAACGACATGGAGATTGGGAAGGTAGCCTTGCATTTTGGTATGATGTGGGAAGCTATCAATATTTAGAGACCGAAGGCAGGAAGCCCAAGGCTTTTTTTAAATTCTCATGTCTACAAAGCTAAGCGATAAAGCGTGTAAAGCAATCATTATTCTGGTAGCTAAAAAGCTTAATGTGGAAGCTCGGCTAATTACTACCCGATTAATGAGCGAAGACGATAAGAATGACATGCGTGCTGGCCTATTACCTACTGATGCGCTGGAGTGTCATGTAAGAGTATGGGTTGCTGCGGGAATGCCTGATTATGCTCATGGTAAAACAGTAGCCCTACGATACGAGCAAGAAAATAGCCCTGTATCGTAGGTACGTGAATTAAGCAGCTAAATATTGTTCAAGTTTCTTTAAGAGTAAATTTTCATCTTTGTCACAAAAAGTCTTTCTTCGCTTACCGAGCAAAATATTTACGGTAAGTTTATTTTCAAGTGAACTGATGTTAACAGCACATTTTCTTTTTTCTATGATTGCCCATAGTGTCGGCAACATTTTATGAATAATGTCCATTTATCCTTCCCCATTTTCCAATAAACAGATATGGCCTATTGCTGCAAATCTAGCTTCTTGTTCAGTATCATAGAAATCCTCTGATTCAATACCTATACCGTAAAGAATGTAAAACCATCCAAATTTAATATCATACTCAATGATATACTCATAACAACCGTATTTTTCTATCATGCTGCTAACTCCATGTTTAGTTCACAATATTGTTTGAATTTGGGAATCATTCCCACAAGCTCATCTAGGCACTTACTTGATTTATGAATTAATCCATCGACCCAAAAACGATATTCAATGGACTCATCACCTGAACAAGTATGACACCAGATGCTTATATCAAGATTAGCTGACTTTCCGACAGTAACGCGAACCCAGTTGGCAAGCTCGCGTAATTGATTGATTTGTTCATTCATTGTAAAACTCCTATCTATGGTTAAAAAAACTTTCTCTGGTTAAAGGAGCGACTATTGAGCCGCTCTTAATACTTCTTCGGTTATTTCGTTATAAACTACAAATTCAATATTAAAGGTCTTTGATGAAATAAGCTGATTCTTCGCAAACGCAGACCGTAGAGCTGCATTTTTAGTTTTGTATTGTTTAACAAATCCTAAAATAGCACCTTCATCGTTGATATTTTTTGTAGCATCTATTTTGATTAGTGAATACATTTTACTTTCTCTCTCTGGTTAAAGTGTCTTTCTCTGCTTGATGACGCTATTATGTCAATTGTGATTACACATGTCAAGCACATTTTACAATAATAATAATTATTACTTTCTGTTATTAATAGAGTATGTTAATATTTGATTTATTAGATAAGCTAAGGATAGCTATTATGTTGTGTCATAGATGTGGTGGTACGGGAAAGTACTTAGGTAATGGGATGATGATGACTAATTGCAATCTTTGTGATGAGCATGGAAAGCCTATCAAAGTTGCAGAAAATAAGATTGACCGTAAATCTAGTTCCTATCAGAAAGCCATAAAAGATATTATGGCTATAAACCCTACAATATCACGCGCGGAAGCTGTTAAGATGTTTGACAAGGCATATGACAAAGATTGAGAATAATATGACTATTAGGGATTATAAAAGTATTCCGGTTAAGAATTTAATTAAATACGCATTAAATTCACGCACTCATTCATCCGAACAAATTGATAAAATTGTATGTTCTATTAATGAATTTGGTTTTACCAATCCATTACTTATTGACGAGAATAACGGCATTATTGCAGGACACGGTCGCTTAGAGGCGGCTTTAGTTGTTGGGATGAGCGAATTGCCGTGTATTATATTGCCGGGATTAAGCGAAGCTCAAAAGGCGGCTTTGGTTATTGCTGATAACAAAATAGCTTTGGATGCTGGTTGGGATAGAGAGATACTATTAAGCCAGTTTGAGTTTCTGCAACAATTTGACTATGACTTAACATTAACAGGATTTGGTCTTGAAGAACTTTGTGAATTCATGCCGGAGGAATTGCCGGAAGCATTTTGTGACGAGGATGAAATACCAGACGATGTTGCGCCTATTACGGTACTTGGCGATGTATGGTTGCTTGGCGACCATCGGTTGGTATGTGGGGATTCTACTGTTGCAACTGATGTCGAGCGTTTATTAGGGGGTCAAAGCCCTAATACGATGATTACAGACCCTCCTTATGGAGTTAAGTATGAAGCGGACTGGCGTGCCAAGGCGAAAGGTTCGAAGAAAACTGAGCGTGAAGAAAACTCGAACCTTAAGAACGATGATCAGGCTGACTGGTTTGATGCTTATGTGCTATTTACAGGTTCTGTGGCCTATGTCTGGCATGCATCCGCTTTTACAGATGTTGTTATGGACGGCCTACGTCGGGCAAATTTCGATATTAAGCAGCAGATTATTTGGAATAAGAATCTCCACGCTCTCTCGCGCTCTGACTACCATTGGAAGCACGAGCCGTGTTGGTATGCCGTCCGAAAGTCAGGGGAACGAAACTGGAAGGGAGGACGAACCCAGATGACCGTTTGGGACGTGCCTAGCATATCCTCCGACAAAACCGACAAAACAGCACACCCAACACAAAAGCCCGTGGAATTGTTTATTAAGTCAATTAGTCACCACACTAACCCGGGTGAGTATGTTTACGATCCGTTTGCGGGTAGTGGTACGCTTATGGTAGCGTGTGAGAAGACGAAGCGTCGTGCACTTATGATGGAATTGGATCCAAAATATTGTGATGTAATAATCAAAAGATATGAAACCTACACCGGCAAAAAAGCCGTAAGAGAGGCTATGGATGGCCAGACCAAAATCGGGCAAAACAGCTCCACATGTTCCCACGGATAAAAATAGAGCTGAGGTAGGGGCTTTAGTGAGTTTTGGAAATACCCAGGAGGAAATAGCGAGACATTTAGGGATAGATATAAATACTTTGGTTAAATATTATCGCGAGGAAATTGATAATAGTGTAGTTAGAGCGAATGCTAAAGTTGCAGCGAAGTTATTTCGTAAAGCCACTGAGGCAGATGATTTAACAGCGATGATTTTTTGGCTTAAAACACGTGCTAGATGGCAAGAAAAAAATAATGATGAAAAATCGACTTCCGAAATTTATGAAGATGTGGTTAAGCGCAAGCATGAATTAGACGAGAAGAACAAGAAGGAATTCTAATATTGAAAGAAGTCTTAGATAAAATATCTCGTCTAGAAGAGTCTCTTGCTGCCAATTCAGTAGGCTTGCAGAATGTATACGGTGAATTTAATAAATACGCTTTATCTGATATCTCAAAAAAGATTGAGACACTTAATGAACGATTAGACCATCATGAAAAAAATAGAAATGTGACGGACTTTGGGTTAGATATTCAATCTTATCCCTTCAACATTAGAGTAAGCTTTACTATTAGGGCTAATTTTGGGGAAATATCACAAGTAATTGACTACCCTCCCGCCCTGGAATATAAAATAGGCAATTGGATTTCTTATGTTTACACGTCTTTGCTTGATAAGCTTTATGATGAGCATGCCAAAAAAGGGGGTAAGCATATAGGTGAAGAAGGGTTTAAAGATTTTATGGATGAACATGGTAAAACGCTTATAAAGCTTGAGCCACAATTATCCAGGAGATAGCTCATCTACCATGACGTAGAAGGAGTACCGGCTATGTTACGGCATTTCCAGGACGCATCACTACCACCTAGGTGGTTCCTAGCTAGCAGCCCTCTAGTGCGTGAAATGGGCACCCAATTAATTAAGGAAAACGTATGAACGACGAACTTAAAAATGATATTGATAGAACAATCCCTGAAGGCACAAAATATATTAATGATGAAGGCAAGCAAACAGTGTTCAAAGATGGTGAATTTGTTTTAGAGGTAGAAAAAGCTGAGTAATCGCTCTTCGCGCACTCGGAGCAAACGCTTAATAGGAAGAGCACCTGATTGTAACTCAGAGGTCGGCTAGTCCGTGTTGGTTCGACTCCAACTTGCTCCACCATTGTTTAAGGATGATAAATGATAGGCCATGTATTTAAGTACGAAATACCGTTAACTAATGAGTTAATAGAGATAGAAATGCCAGACAACTGCGCCATTTGTGAGATAAATCACCAAGGTGATAGCTTATTTATTTGGGCTTTAGTGGATATTCACGCACCTTTATTCACCAATAAGTTCAAGATATTTGGCACAGGTCATAAGATAGATGATGTTGAAGAAATGTATTTCCTTAAAACAGTTCACATGCCCAATGGTTTGGTGTGGCACGTATTTGCATTGAGGGCAATGAAAGGTGAATGAGTTCACAAAGCAAGAGTTAGAAGATATTAGAGACTGTATTGACTACGCTTATCGAAGCAATCCAATTTCCCCAAGAATATCTTTGACGCTGAGAAACAAAATCCAATCCATGATTGAAAACTATTGCGCACATGACTCGAATGGCGGTGAATGCGAAATATTCCTAGACACATGCTCAAAATGCAACGCTTTTATGCTTAGAGAAACCCATTATGAATGATTTTACGAAAGAAGAGCTGAAGGAATTACTAGATGCAATTAGATGGAAGCTGGGTGAAGGCCAGGCTGATAGCCTAACATTCCCTTTAGAAGCCAAGTTGAAATCTATGATTGATAACTATTGTGAGCATGAACTGGTTCGTATTGATTATGATTGCAACCCTGATAGATGTGTTACATGCCAAGAAATTGTTGGCGAATAAAATAGTCCCTTACCAAGCGGTAACGGATATATAGAGGACTGCACCGAACCAGCGTAGCGAATCGGTGAGATAAATAAGGATATTTATGACTCTCCAGGATTGGATAGATAAAAAGATTGCTGATATAGCAAAGAAGCTGCCAACATTGGTTCACAGTGAGCCGGCAAGTTTCTCATGTGGGTTTAATGTGGGATATAAGCAAGCCTTGTTAGACCTTGATAGATTTTTAGAAGATAAGGGAACGTTATGATTAATTTTATAGTAATTGAAGAATTGAATAACCTGTATGAATGGTTTCAGGGTGCTATTCATGCTACAAAAGATGAAGATTTTTGTCTGATATTACATGAAGCATGTCATCGAATGAATGAAATTATCTACAAAGTAAAAATTACGAATGCGGTATTTGGAGAAGCTTCTACAAGTAGGGGTAAGCGGTACGAATGAAACCTATGTCGCAAGCTGAGTTCAAGGAAATATACTCACAGGAACCAGAACCAACAGATGAAAGACATAAATAAGATGCGCTTGGGCGTATTACGTGAGCTAAAGAATGTCCGTATTTTCTTTGATAATATGGAGAAAAGCGTGAAGAGTAGAAATCCTGAGGCCATACAAAGGGCTTATATATTTTTGTGCTATATAGTAGAGGATATGGATAAAGGGAAGTTAACGCCTGATAGCATAGCGTTAGATGTTGAGATATGTAAGGCATTACAAGAGGAATAGATTATTCTCCTTATAAAGGCAATAAATCGCCATCATACGAAGAAGAGCTTAGTCAAAGAAGAACTCAATCAGCCTAGGTTAATGGTTGAGAGGCGCTAGCACCTTGCCATAATGTTGATGTGGTTCCACTCTGAGAACGTAAATCATCTGTAAGTGCTCTGCAAAGGTCGGCAGTAGTAGGGATTGAAGCGGGTGTAAGCCCCGCACCATATAGAGGATATGCTCGAAATGGTTTAGCGTTAAAGCACTCTGGCCACACCATTGGCGAACGTACAAGTGCTCTAACTGGTGATTTAAGTATAGTGTGTTCTGAGGTTTCAATGAAAGACATAAATGTAACACATTGGATGAATTTACCTAAGTTTCCTTATGATGGCGATTTTCCATTTGTTGGCGCAGTTATAATTGATGCGCCTAAGAAATTATCACCCGAAGACGCAAAAGCATTCGTAAAAAAGTTTTTTGAAGAAAATAAAGTATTACTTAAGAGGATAGCTGATGGATGAAGAAGAAATCAATACAAAAGCTTGAGGCATTATATAAACGCATTAGAGAAATAAGGGATATATGAAAAATCATATTAGTCAACTTGATATGCTTGAAAAGCAGTTTATGGAAGATATAAACACCTCTGTTCTGAATTTATTAAGTATTAAGTATTCTCAAAAGGTTTCTGAAATTGCTAAATGTCAAATAAGTCACATAATCCAAAATAGGCTAGATGAAACGATTTGGATAAATGAATTAAAAGACAATTTAAATAAATTAATTATTGAATATGGGTCTCAATTACAAGAAGAAAAAAAGCAATTAAACATTAGAATGGATTTTTTAGAACTAAGGATGCTTGATATGCTAAGGAGAATGGACTCTCTATGATTCTAAGTGAGGACAAGGACGAACTCGCATCACAATTAAGGTCAAGTTTATTAGAGTTCACGCAATTCTTTTACCCATTATTGACGGGTCGGCAATTCATTGTTTCACAACCCGTAGGCCGTGAATCGCATCATATTACTATTTGTCGGGCATTAAGTGAGGCATGCCGTCTTGAAATTCCAGATCATCGATTGCTTGTCAACATCAGCCCAGGTTCGGGTAAGTCAACATTGCTGGCGATGTGGGTTGCGTGGACGCTGGCTAAATGGCCTGATTCACGATTTCTGTATATTTCATACTCCAAAGTATTGGCCGCAAAACATACTGAAACCATCAAACGTATTATGCAATTAGCACATTACGTTTATCTATTTGACGTGAGGATTAGACATGACTCAAAAGCCCGAGAGTATTTTCAGACTACTGGCGGCGGCGCAGTCGCAGCTTTTGGAAGCGGCGGTGCTATTACAGGCCAAGATGCTGGGCTACCCGGTTTGGATAGGTTCTCTGGAGCCGTCATTATCGATGATGCTCACAAGCCAGATGAAGTCCACTCTGACACAATTAGACAATCTGTTATCGACAATTACAGAGAAACAATCCAGCAGAGAGCACGCGGAATCAACGTGCCCTACATCTTCATTGGACAAAGACTTCACGAAGACGATTTAGCAGCTTACTTGCTTGCTAGCAAGGATGGCTACATCTGGACAACGGTTATTCTCAAGAGTATCGATGAAGCAGGAAATGCACTCTACCCCGAAGTAAATACAAAAGCATCGCTGTTAATCAAGCAAGAGCGTGACCCTTATGTGTTCTCATCACAGTACCAGCAAGACCCAATTCCCGCAGGTGGGGCACTGTTCAAACCCGAATGGTTTGTTATGCTTGAAGATGAGCCATTGGTATTATACAGCTTTATCACAGCCGATACCGCAGAGACCGCTAAGAGCTATAATGATGCGACAGTCTTTAGCTTTTGGGGCATCTATGAGATTGAGTCCTATGGAGTAAAAACTGGTCAATATGGGCTACACTGGATAGATACATTAGAGTGCCGAATTGAACCTAAAGATTTAAAGCCAGTTTTCTTGGATTTCTGGCAGCAATGTATGAGATATGCGAAGCCTCCACAGATGGTTGCTATTGAGAAGAAGTCGACAGGTGGAACGTTGCTAAGCTTATTAGATGAGATTAGAACGGTTAAGATGATGGATATTCCAAGAACAAGGGAACAAGGCAACAAAACAAAGAGATTCTTAGAGGCTCAACCTTATATTGCTGAAAGACGTGTTTCCTTCCCTATTTTTGGTAAACATGTGAAGCTTTGTATTGACCATATGAGTAAGATTACAGCGAACGAAACACATCGATGGGATGATATTGCAGATACCGCAGCCGATGCGATAAGGATAGCTTTAATCGATAAAACAATTATATCATCACAGGTAAATGCGGTAGATTACACGCAAATGGCAAAATCAATGACTGGACAACAGAATAAGGTGAATAGATTACGGCAAAGTGCTTATACACGATAATTAATTAAGATACAATAAATTCAAGCAGGGAAAGGATTTCTCTACAAGGAGCTACAACAATGAAGGACGTAGCAAAACGCTATCAAGATAATCTTGCGCGTATTAAGAAAAAAGTACGCAATGCGCACGATTATTTTAAAGACAATTACGACCGATATAATGAATTTAGACGCTTTGTTTTCGATTCTTCATTAACAAGTGATGAAATTACTTTATTACAAACTATTGGCCGACCGCAACTAGAGTTCAACGTACTCGAAGCCTATATTAGCAGACTTCTTGGAGAGTTTTCAAAGCAAGAGCCTGATATTGAGGTCAATGCTTATGACGAAGACAAAGCAGACCCTATCACCATAAAAGTTGTTGAGCAACATCTAAAACATATGTTTATGGACGACAACAACGAGCACACACGCTATGAGGTGTACAAGGATTTGCTTTCTGGTGGATTTAGCACCATCAAAGTGTTCACTGAATATGAACATCCTATGTCGATGAATCAGGTGATTAAGATTCAGCGTGAAGAGCCGACCCTCACGGGCTTCGATAAGCTGGCACGATTTTCGCATAAGGGCGACGGCCAATTCTGCTTTCAGTTATTCCCCAAAGATAAAGAAGAGTTTCTTGAAGAAAATCCCGACATAAAACTGCAAAACTTAAGCTTTAGACGTGATTTTGCGGGCTTTAATTGGTCGTATCAAAATGATAACAGCCAAATCATTGTCGTTGCTGATTATTACGAGAAAAATCGCAAAGAGGAAACAATTGTTCAGGTGCGTGATGGCCGAGTCATGACTATGAGCCAGTATCGCAAGATGGTGGACTCGTGGAATGATATTACCGTACCACCTTCTCTCATTGGAAAACCAAGGAAAACTTTACTTGACAGCATATCCCGTTATCGAGTTATCGAAAACCAAGTACTTGAATATGAAGAAACCGACTTTTCTCACTTGCCATTGGTATTTATTGACGGCCATTCGCTGATGATAAAGACTCCAAAGAACGGCAACATCAGACAGGTAACACGACCCTATGTCTATCATGCTAAAGGTGCGCAACGCCTTAAAAACTATGCGGGTATTTCCCTTGCGAATGAGATTGAAAATACGGTACAGCATAAATTCATGGTGGCTAAAGAAGCCCTTCCAAAAGAGGAAGAATTTTTACAGGCTTACAAAGATACTCAAAAAGAATCTGTGCTGGTTTATAATTCTGTTCATGAGTCCAACCCTGACATGCCAATTAGCAACCCAATCCGCGAGGTCAATAGGATTGCGTGTCCTCCAGAAATTGCACAGGCTTTCACTGGAGCTGATTCACTCATTCAAAATGTTTTGGGTTCGTACGATGCTAGTCTTGGCATTAATAATAATCAGCTTTCTGGCATTGCAATCGTGGAAGCTGCTAGTCAGTCAAACGCTACTGCTATGCCTTACATCGTGGGCTGCTTACAAGGATTCCAACGGGTAGCTGAGATATATGTAAACTTAATGCCCAAATATTTTACTACTCCACGCACAATACCAATTCTTGATGAAAAAGGAAAACGCCACTTTGTTAAAATCAATCAGGAAGAAGGGTTGCCAATGGATTTCGACACCAATTCATTGAATGTAACACTCAAAGCGGGCGCAAGCTTCCAAGTTCAAAAATCACGAACCATTATGATGGTTAAAGAGATGATGGGAATGTCGCCATTATTTGCTCAGTTTATTGCTGAAAAAGGATTGGATTTCGTACTCGATAACCTTGAAGGTAAAGGTGTTGAAGAACTTAAAGCATTAACTGATGAGTGGTTGCAAGAATATCAGAAAGAGAAACAAGCAGCTCAGCAAGCAGCACAGCAAAATCCTGCTGCAATGAAAGCTCAAGTTGATATGCAAAAAATGCAAATGCAAAATCAACAAGCTCAGCAAAAAATGCAACTTGAAATGGCTAAATTGGCGCAAGAAGAGAAGAAACTTGAAGTTAATCTCAAGCTTGGCGAGCAATCATCGACTGTTCAATTGGTGAAGGCGCAAACTGAGCGGTTCGCCAAACAGGTAGATTTGAAGATTAAAGGACATGATATGCGTCATCGCCATGTCAAGGAAGCTTTAGAGTTCCATCATAAGGTAAAACATGGCTCACAAGGAGGCAGAGCAAATGCAAACTAGAACATTGGTTACAATTGGTAAGCCCATTGGGAAAGATGAATGGGTTATATGTGTTAGCAATGAGTCAAATCGATTCGTCATCCCATGCTCTAGGGCTGAATGGTCATTACCTTGCTACGGCAAAGAATTACATAATGATGAAATCAAAGAATTGATAGGATTTTTAAAACAAACATTAGAAGGAGGTAATAATGAGCAAAGTAAATTGGAATGATTTAAAAGATGCCACTCCAAATGAGCTTAAAAAGACCTACAAGCTCAACGACAAGCAGCTTGAGAACCAAGTTCGTAGGCATATGGATGGTGCGAACCCTGCTGAACGTCGTGGTTTGTATGAAACCGTTTGGAGCAACAAGCGATGATTACTATTGATGAGCTTACCAAAAGACGAGACATCCTAACGGTTACCTTAATGAGCAGTGAAGCGACTCTTTCGGATATCAAAGACCGCTCTAAGATAATAAGAAAGGAAGTAGCAAACATCAAAGGCGCAATCATGGAACTTGATAGACTGATTGATGGAGTTGAATATGCCCCTGAATAAAGGCGCTAAACCAGGTACTAAAAAGTTTGGCCAAAACATTGCCACTGAGATTAAAGCGGGAAAACCAAGGAATCAAAGCATTGCTATCGCCTATTCTGAGGCTAAATCTAAAAAGAAGGGGAAGAAAAAATGAAAGATACTTTTAGAAAAGTTTACAGGCCTTTGACGGAAGAAAATACGAAGTTGATTATTGATATCAAGGCAAAAGCAGAAGAACTTGAGTCTTTAATGATTAATACTAAAAGTAGAGAAATGTCGTTGGCTTTGACGAACCTTGAACAATGTATTATGTGGGCAACTAAGGCCGTTGTATTGGAGGATGAAAAATGAAGATGAAGAAAAAAGACATTAAATCGCGCGAAAAGAAAATGTCAAAGCATATGGACGCAACACAAGATAAAAAGCTTGTTAAGAAAATAGTCAAAAAGGATTGTATGAAATGAGTGATTTAGAGCAACGATTAGACGCAGTATGTGAGTCAATGGAATCTGCCGCCGCTGATTACAATCAGTCAACGCAGTGTTTGGTAGAGGCCTTGCAGGGCATTCATGAACGAATGGAGCGTATAGAAAAATGGATAGAGAGCGAAAAAAATCAGGCGGCAAAGGTTTAGATAAAGACCCTTACGACAGACGTGAAGAGAAAGTCATGAAAAAGGCATTCAAATCCGTTGAAAAATCGGTCAAGCCTGTAGCCAAGGACACCAATAAAACACGCAGGAAGGAAACTAAAGCGCGAATTGTAGGCGATACGGTGCCGCCGGTTAAGCCTAAATCAAACCTTAAAAAAGACATGAAAAAGTCTATGAAAGTCAAGTGTTAACCAATCACAAGGAGCGTATTATGCAAATGCTATTAACGTTTATCGGCAGTCACTTGTTGACCATTCTCGAAAATCTATTAATTCAAGATGAGCCCGCAATTGTAGCCCAAGTTGAGAAAGAAGCTCAGTTACTAATTTCCAAGATTGAGTCTTTACTGCAAGCCAAATCACCTGCGGCGGCTGCGGCTTTGAATCCTGCGCTTAATTTGGTCGGAACTTTAGCAAATGATGCGGTTGCGGCTGCGGGAAACGCTGTTGCTCAAGACGTTGCCAAGGTATCATAAGGAGCATAAAATGGCTGAGAAATGGATTCAAAAAGCAGTTGGTAAACATCCTGGGAAGCTACATCGAGAGTTAGGTGTACCGGAAGGCAAGAAGATTCCGGCAAAAAAACTTGCCAAAGCTGAGAAAAGCAAAAATCCTACAATCAGGAAAGAAGCTAATCTTGCCAAGACCCTAAAGAAAATGAAAAAATGAGTTGCGCTGATGGCAATGTCATTTAAAAAGAGTACAATTTTAATAAGAACTAAGAGGTGGAGAAATAATGGCTGATGACAATGAAACCACTTATCCAAATATGGACAAACCTATTCGAGATCCAAAAAAAGATTTGGAGCAAGAGAAAAGAGATCAAGCAATAATGGATAAGTTGTATAAAAAATTTTCAGATGATAAATACATTAATAGAAAAACCCAAAGACGTTAAAAAAACCATTACCATTTCATAAGGATATAAAATGGACTACAAATGCAAAGAAGGCATGATTGATAACCGCAAGGTTAATGACAATCACCAGGGCGGTATTGAGCGTGTTAAACAACGCAGAGAAGACCGAAATGACGTTGAAGGTCATCACGGCAAAATGGGTAAAAATATTCCCAGCGAGTCACATTGGAAACGCAATGACGTACTAACCCCAAGAAAAGCATAACATAAGGATATATGATGCCTACGATATATCAGCTTCCAATTCAACAGCCTGCGATGGTAGGCGTGAATCCCAATTTAAAATTTGCCGTTTTTGGTGATAATCTGGCGACAATTACTGCTGCTGGATACCTTAATTCAGTTAATCTTGAGTCTAATCCAATTGCCTCTACCGATGTTTTACAAGTGTTATATAGCTTTAACAATGTCACTAAAGTAGGAACATACGGTATTTTTACTGTAAGTATCAGCAATAGTGGTGTGATTACTTTGGTTGCCTGGGCAAATCCAGGTGATGTATTGCTTCCTGTAGTGTCTGGAAATCTTGCCTCATTTAATGGAACGACTGGTCAAATCCAAGACTCTGGCATTGCCGCAGCAAATGTGATGTTAAAAAATGCGGTCAATACCCTAACTGGCGCAGGCCAAATCATCCTTGCCAAAGTCAATGGCACCGAAGCTGCAAACGCTGTCACAGCTAGTGGTAACGCTGGGGTAATCACAACTTCTTCGTTAACTACTGCTGGCGGTGCTACCTATGTTATTACTTGGACTAATACTTTAATTACAGCAACATCCGTTGTAGGCTTAACAATCCAAGGCGGAACTAACAGTGCTACCAATAACATCACTTTTAAATGCGTTGTCGGTGCTGGTTCCGCTACATTAACTATTTACAACAATACTGCCGCGACAAGCCTAAATGGAACGATATTTATCGGTTACACTGTATTTTAGTCTAATCGATGTATTTTTTTGCATATTTTATAGCATTTTGGTGTATTACAATAGACTCTTTGTAATACCCAAATGCTACATTACATCTAGAGCAAAGAAGTCCTCTAATTTTCATGACTCCATTTTTTTCAGATGCATGGCAATGATCTACACATAAGTTTTTTATTTTTCCATTTCTTTTGGCGGATTCCGGTTGTAGGCATATACCACATACATGATTTTGTTCTTGCAGCAATTTTTGATATTGTTCAATAGTGACTCCAAATCTTCTTTTTCTATTAAGTGCATGTTGTTTTTCAATAGTACGAAGATAGTAAGCTTTTCTCTTTACACTGTTTTCTTCTTTTTTCTCAACAGTACTTTTCTTTTTTGATTTCCTTTGCGTTATTAAATAACATTGATAACATCGTATTTGGGGGAAATTACTACCTTTCCTTTCAGAAATATGAACCTGTTCCTTATTTAAATTTCCATGGATATTACATATTTTTACAATTCCAGAAGGAAGTTCATGTTTTATTTTCAGGGGCTCATCAAATGATTTGAATTTTTCCCATCTATATCGATGTTGTTCACATAATGCCCCTCTTTTTTTAGTAACAAATTTATTGCAATCAATTACTTTACAAATATCGCCAAATGCCATAATAATAAATCAATGAATTAAAACTACAATATACCACAATATCTATACTGCCGCGACCGCTTTAAATGGTACACTGCTTATTGGTTATTCCGTGTTGTAACACCCCTGTTTGGGCTTAATATTTTCTTCTTTTTTGATTAAGCCCAACTTTATTGAACTGGCTTCAAATTATCTTTGAACCATTTATCTACGTTTTCCGCAGTATAATAAACTTTGCCGTTTAGTTTGTGGTATTTCGGACTATTACCATCATAGCGCGCCTTTCTAAACCAATGAATGGATAATCCATAGCGTGCCGAAACCTCTTTTTCTACTAAATATTGAACACCATCCAATAATAACATAATTATCCTTAATTAAGTTCAAAAGTCTATCTAAACATCATATTTCATTCTATTTCATTAGTTAACCTTGTTTACGTCATATTAATTCAGCAAACCTAATATTCATTCATACCGCTATATACGCCTCATTGTTGGTTCCTGTTTTGCCGACTACCCTTAGAGTGTGAAATCGCAAATGGTGCAATGGACTGCAATTCACATACGAGACCCGCGCGTAATGCGGGGATGATTTATTCAGCGTGGCGGCGTAATAGCTCGAGACCTGTTCGATAGGCAGAGGAATTACCGTGGCGGGGAAATAGCTAGAAGGGACTGTTATGGATAATAGTGTTATGGATAACGTGTCTGATACAACTCAGGCTCAGGTACAAGAAACCGCTCAGCAAGCACAAGAGCGACTTTTTAAGCAATCAGAGTTAAATGAGATTGTAGGGCGAGCCAAGCATGATGCTGTTGAAAGCTTTAAAAGGCAACAACAGACTCAATATGCGCAACAAGCACCGCAGTCAAATCAAACTCAAAGCTCTAAATCATTGTCGGAAGATGATGTTAAGCGGTTGACTAGCGAAGAGTTAGCACGCCAACGCGATCAATGGACTCGTGAAGCCCAAGAGAAAGCGGACGCAGATATAGCCCAACGCATAGTAAACAGCTACAAAGAGAAAATTGCTCCTGGGAAAGAGAAGTATGAGGATTTCGAAGCCGTCACTAATAATGTCGATATGCGATATTATCCAAATGTCGTTCAGCTTTTAGCCGAGTACGTGGATAATTCACATGATGTTATTTATGAACTAGCAAAGAATAGAACAAAACTATATCAGCTAGAGTCAACGTGCGGTCACAACCCTCAAGATGCCATTTATGAGATTAAGCGTTTGTCAGATTCAATCAAAGCAAACGAATCAAGCTCACAGATGAAACATGCCAATAGCCCTTTATCTCAACAAAGACCTTCTAACACCGGAACGGATTCAGGTGGTACTCTGTCTATGAAAGATTTAAAGAGAAAATATAAGGCATAGATACGGTATTACGCTCTGAGTCCTAACTTAATGGATAAAGTTAGGAGTTACTAACATGGCTGTTTTCCCGAATAACATTTTACAAACCGTCCAAACCTATCAAAGGTCAGGACTTGCTCTATTACAGAACTTATGTTGCCATATTAGCACAGCTAATACAAAATTTAAGGACTTTGACAAAATTCAGGCCAACTTAGGCTCAACGGTTACTTTTGATTTACCACCTCGTGCGACTACTGTTGCCGGACTTGTTGCGTCATTTCAACCAGCCGTTCAACGGGTTCAACAATTGGTGTGTGACCAAGCAAACAACAGTTCATTCGCTGTTACTTCCCAACAACGTATCTTCAACTTGGAAAAAGGTGAAGAAGATTATATGCGCGTGTTTGGTAAGTCATTCATTGCAGAACTTGCTACTCAAGTTGAAGGCAACGTTGCTCTTAACTGGGCTTCTGCGGTTCAAAGCCAACTAGACAGCACTCTTAACACGTTTTCAGGGCCATATCGTTACTTCGGTAATGGTTCTACAGCATTGACCTCTTATCAGCAATTAGCTCAAGCCATTATGTTCTTCAAAAACTACGGCTCTGTAGCAGAAGGTATCAAAGTGTATCTACCTGATACTGTCGTCCCTGCTGTTGTGGGTAATGGTCTAAACCAATTCGTTCCTCATCGTAACGATGAAATCGCGATGTCTTGGGAAATTGGGGATTTCGGTACTCCATTAGTAAGCTACTACCAGTCAAACTTAATGCCTATTCACGTATCTGGTGACACTGGTGTTAATCAACAAACATTGACTGTTGTGAGCGTTAATGACCCAACAGGTCAAAATGTTACACAAATCACTGTAAGTGGTGCGACTGCTAGTGATGCCAATGCCGTATTCTCTGGAGACTTATTCAGCTTCCAAGACGGGGTTTCTGGTCAACCTAACATGCGTTACCTAACCTTCATTGGTCACTTCCCAAGTGCTAACCAAGTTCAATTCCGTGCGACTGCTAATGCTGCTGCCAATGCTTCTGGTGTTGTGACCATTAACATTACTCCAGCATTGAACTGGGCTGGTGGACAAAACCAAAACCTAAACAATCCAATTGCTGCCGGAATGCAAATCCTTGGCGTTCAGTCTCATCGATGCGGCGGTATTTTGGGTGGTGATGCGTTCTACTTGGCAATGCCTCAGTTACCAGAACAAAGTCCTTACGACACTGCAAATGAGTATGACGATGACACTGGTGTGTCTATGCGTTTGACCTACGGTTCTTTATTTGGTCAAAACGAGACAGGCATGATTTATGACGAAACACATGGCTCAGTAATCGTTCCTGAATACTCCATGCGCTACGTCATTCCATTGTCTCAAGGTTAATTGTTGGTGAGGGTTTTTGCCCTCACCCCACTCATTTCAAGAGGATAAGAAAATGCCTATTGCTCAAATTCAAAATGAAGCCATATATGCGTTACCGCATTTATACGTTCAAGGACTAAGTATTTCTCCAGCTTCTACCACGCTACTTGCTGTGTCTCCTGGAGCTGCAAGAGATTCTACTAACAGCATTGATATGGTAGTTGGCTTACAAAACTACTTTGGTATCGATAATCCAGCATTACAATTCCAAAATTACCAGGCAGGTTTGTTAATAAATTCTGCTGTTAACGGTGTAAATGGTCTTGATACTGGAACAATTGCTGCTAGTACTCAATACGCTATTTATTTGATTGGTGATTCTCGCAATTATCAAACAACAGCAGCGGTTTTAAGTTTAACCAGTAATCCTGCTCCTACTTTACCACAAGGATATGATTCATATCGTTTGATTGGTTTCATTGAAACTGATGGTTCCTCTCACTTCGTATATGCAACTCATAAACCCCAGAATATTGGTGGATTGTTACAGTACTTCAACTCTCCTGCAATTTCTGTTCTGTCTGGAGGTAATGCGACTACTTTCACCGCAATGGATTTGACCACTAATAGTGCAATACCTACGACTACATTGCCTAACGTAATCGTTAATCTGTTTGTGACCTTCACTCCTGCGGCTGCTGGTGATGTGGTTCAATTTAGACCAACTGGTTCTAGTGCTACTGGAAATCTACCAACAATTACCGGTGTTGCTGCTGGCGTTGCTCAGACTCAATATATCCAAGTTATTGCAGGTGTTGGCTCTTCTAAACCAGAAATTGACTACTTAGTTACTTCTAGTTCGGATGCCGTTAGCGTTTCTGTTGCTGCTTGGGCTGGTGTATCTAATAGCGCATATCCAGCACTTGTTTAATAACTTAAGGAGTGAGTTGTTATGCCATATACTGCGCAGGAATTAATAACTCGCTCCTGGTTTTTATCGGGTATTGTTGCAAGAAACTTACAAGTCCCTACAGGCGATCAAATCTATGATGGCCTTCAGATGCTTAATGATTTGCTCAATTTCAAACAAATTGAGACCGATTTAATTCCTTATTGGACTTACATCGAATTACCTCTTGTGGCCAACCAAGAGTACTATTTTCTCCCTTACGTAGCAGCGATTGAGTCGGCCACCTTTAATATTGATGTTGTACGTTATCCGATGGACTATGTTAGTCGGCGTAACTATTACGGCTCATCACGGGTTGATAATATTTCAACTCTACCCTTTAGCTGGAACTATAACCGCGCTGTTGGTGGTGGCAATATGGCGTTGTACTTCAAGCCTGAATCAGATTACCCCATGAAAATGATGGTAAAACTATTTCTGGTTGACGTAACACTACAGACCGACTTGACCAATATTTCTGAAATTGTTCCTTATACCTTCATTAACAGTGCGAATCAAGGATTAGATACTGCCTACATTGAGTATTTAAGGTACGCATTGGCGCAATATATGTGCTCAGAATATGGGGTATTGTTCAATCCAGAATCAGAAAAAATTCTAACGAGTTACAAACGTAAATTAATGTACGAAAGCCCTCCAGACCTATCCAGTATTAAGACAAGTATCTTAACTGAGTGCCAAGGTTTGAATTGGGGTGATATTAATATAGGTAAGGGTTGGAGACCTTCATAGGAGGCATCTATGGGCGACAGACCCAATTTAATTGACCATGAAATACGATTAAGAGAGATAGAAAAAACCCTTGATGATATCGGGAAAAAAGAAAAAGCACATCAAGACACATTGAAAGGGCAGTTTACATGGATAATTGGCACGGCAATCACATCCCTTGGAGGACTGATACTTCATGCCGTTAAGCTAATTTAAGGATGATTAATGGTTGCTCGCGGGCAGAATTTCAAACAATTACCAGTCAATATAGTAGGCTCAAGCATCTTTGGTCGTTATCCAAAGATTAGCATTGAAAAGACTTACAATATGTTTATGTCTGATAATTTCATGGTTCCTTATTCTGGCTATTCGATTGGAATTACAGCGACTAACTTCATTAATTCCATTGAAGGGCGCGCCATATTTACGAGCACGAAATTCGATGACTTGGTTGTGGTTGAGGGAAATAGTGTTTTTTTGGTAAACATTACCTATTCCCAAGCTCAAGAAAAAGTAATATTTTTCCAGGTCTTCAAGATTGGTACTTTGCAAACACAAACAGGCGTTGTGTATATTGCTGAAAACAACAGACCTCAAATTGGGATTTCAGATGGTACAGCATTTTATGTCTATGACCCAAACCCTCCTATGGGTCATACGACTTTTGAAGCAGTCCCGTTAAATTTCACACCAGGGTATTTAACATTCCATGATACTTATTTTATCCTAGCGGCATCGAATGATAATACCTATACGCCACCTGCTAACAACACCTGGAGATTATCCGGTCAAAATTACGGATATACATGGAATGATGATAGTGCTAGCGTAGGTTTGCTACAAACGAAACCTGATAACGTGAAAGCGGTGGTGCGTTTCCCCTCTAAAGGGAATATGATATTTGTGATGGGGAGTATTGTAACCGAAGCCTGGTTTGACACAGGTGCGCAGTTATTCCCTTACCAACGTAATAATCAATTTAATATCGACTATGGTTGCTTACAACCTGCCACAGTCGCCTATATGGATGAATTTGTAGTTTGGTTGGCTCAAAATGAGAAAAGTGGTCCAATTATTGTATATTCTGATGGTGGTATGCCCAAAAAGATTACTACGGACGGTATTGATTATCTTTTTTCAACACTACAAGACCCTGAAGATTCACAAGCTTTCCTTTATCGACAAGATGGACATCTTTTTTATCACATCAATTTTTATTCCGATAATCTATCATTGGTTTATGATTTTTCAACCGAGAAGTTTTATCACGCTTGTGACCAGAATCTTAACTATTTCATAGCCTCCGAAGTAGCATTTTTCAATAATCAATATTATTTCATCACAAAAAACAATGGCAATCTTTACGTGTTCGATACATCCATTACGACTTACCAAGACACCGATAGCATGGGGAATATCATCACGCATGAAATCCCACGCATAAGAACTTGTGCCAACATTAGAAACCCAGACCAAAACTATCAAATCATCAATGATATTGGATTTACTATTGAGTCTGGCGAAACTGATTACGAGCAACAATCTCTTGGTGAAATAATTCTCGTAACTCAGTCTGGGAATATATTAGTAACCCAAGGTGGAAATCCTAATTTAGTAACTCAAGCGGGGAATGATTTAATTGCTCAGGATGGTACATTATTTATTACCCAGCAAAATACAGGCGGTAATGGCGCATGGCTTATAGCCCAACAAATGGCCAACACGGGATTTGGTAATCTGTCTTTACCCCATGTTGACTTATCCATTTCCACAGACGGCGGTGCCTCGTTTGGTAATGAATGGGCTTATTACTTGCCAGCGATTGGGCATAGGAAAAATAGATTAATGTGGTGGCAGATTGGTATTGCGAATGATTTAGTACCTCAATTTAAATTTTGGGGAATGGGTCGCTTTGTCGCAACGGATGGCATCGTCAACGTGAGGAGATAATCATGTCAACGCAACAGCCTATATTACAGGCGATTTTTCCAGACTTACCCCGAGAAACTCCAGTCATTGGTAAAGATGGTGATTTTAGCCCACTATGGAGCCTTGGACTTTCCGCCCTGTTTCAAGCATTGCAGGAAAATTTTAAGAACGAAGGCATTATTTTCCCTAGACTGAGTGCTG
>Ga0302186_10000541_pt1 | contig 33693 bp, 73 predicted proteins | sample II_Bog_E1_2_FD_198782 | JGI IMG/M metagenome (GOLD analysis project Ga0302186, IMG submission 198782) | Peat permafrost microbial communities from Stordalen Mire near Abisko, Sweden - II_Bog_E1_1 | ecosystem: Environmental > Terrestrial > Soil > Wetlands > Peat | place: Sweden: Abisko... | reverse complement strand
CGTGGGCTACGAGCTCGCAAGGTACCTCGAACTGTTGCGCACCCAGAACCCCAACATCATCGAGCTGATCAATGGTGACGAGAAGCACATATTATACTGTCACCCGTTGTTCAGGGAGCTCGTGATCACCAACCGGGACAAGTTCCTGACCAACAAGGTCGCGTTCTCCTTCGGCGAGTACGCCAGGGCGCAGATACAGAAGGCGCAGGGCACCAACAAGAAGTTCATGAACCCTATGGACGGCCCCAGGAAGTCATTGCTTGAGTTCGGCTGGATCCCTAAGGATGGCGGCGTGCAGTCTGTAGTCGATTTCCTACTGGAGAGGGGGGTGAGCGAGAAGAACTGTGGTCTGGTTGCATTGGATCACATCAGATACACCTATGCGCTTTATAATGTAATGGGCCGGGCCGAAGCCGAGAAGCTGCTTACGAGGGAGTTCGTTAAGGAGAGCGGATACAATCCCATACAGCTTATGTTCATGGAGACCTTCATGCCGAAGAGGTACGAGAAGATACTGAACCGCCTATGGGACTACTGGGGAAAGCACATTGAGCAATTCCTGTATAGCCACAACAAGTACAGTGGCATACTTTCCGACGACGGCGTACAGGTGAAGCTGTCTAGCATCCCAAAGGGCGAGCGGCCGGTTGCCTACGTCCACTTCAACATGGACGGGTTCCAGAAGTACTGCGAGGACTACGCATCTTACCACAAGTGGCTTAAGGAGCGCAACGAGGCAAGGTTTGTCGAGAACGCGTCCAGCGAGTTGAACTACGACAGGAAGAACATGATGCACTGCCACAGGCTTCTGGACATGTGCATCGAAATCCTGGAAGGCAAGGGTGTCAACGTTTACAGGCACAACCGCGAGGAGTTGCTCGGCATAAGGCTTGGCCAGAACACTTACCAGGCTCTTGTGGATTCCGCCGAGAAGAAGTCGAATAGGATAAAAGAGCTATATAAAACCACCTCATTACCTGAGAAGTGCGAGAAATCCACGACTGACGAGATACTTCTGAAATTCAGAAAAGATTTTTACGGTATTTGAGTTTCGTATTGCTGGGACATCTATCTTTATGTTCATAAAAAAAATAAAGTGGTGAAAATTCCACTGAAATGATTGACATAAATGGTAGGTGTTCTTCCATTTTCCGCTGTCGCCAATTTCTTAGCTTTAACATTTAATGCTTTACCAAAAGAGAGAATTAGAAAACGCGTTTGTTTTCGACCTGGAAACTATTGCCCAATACCCAGCATTTAACGATTTCAATGCTAAAGAACCGGATAAGGCCGACATCTGGTTGAGAAAGAATCACTTCAAGTCCCTCGAACGAGAGCTTAAGTTCCTGAACGAAATGTTCATCCTAACGAGGGATGATGAGTATTCTAATATATGCCATCTGCTGACGTCTGATAACCCGGACAATCTCGAATGGGCCCAGAATTACATCTACATCAAATATGCCGCTTTATACGCGGAGTTCGGCAAGGTGCTGGTCATGTCGGTCGGCATGTTCAACGACAACCTCCAGATAGACAAGGACAGCATAGACTCTATTGCCTTCGACGACGAGGCGGAGCTGCTCAAGGCGGCGAGCAAGATGCTCGAGAAGGCCTTCAAGTTCGTTCTCGCCGGCTACAACATAATCCAATACGACATCCCCTTCCTTGTGAAGCGCCTGCTCATACACAAGATGAAGATCCCGCCCATCCTGAACTTCAGGGGAAAGAAGCCGTGGGAGATAAACGTCACCGACGTCATGAAAGATTACCAAGGGGTATCCTACGAACCCGTAACGCTCGACCTATTGTGCAACACCTTCGGCGTGAAATCGCCTAAAGACCTCATTCAGAACTACCAGGTTTCCTTAAAGTACCACTCCAAGGAGGCGTCGCTGCAGGACATCGTCGTCTACTGCGAGAAGGACGTGAAGGCCTTGATGGAACTGATGGTGGTCCTTTGTCAGTAACTCTTTTAAGCAATCTTTAAACTAAATCAAATGAACATCTCAACTGAACACATTGAGCAGTTAGCGTTGCAGATCAAGAAGGAGCAGGAGGTAATAAAGAAGGACATCAAGCCAGGCGTTATGGCCGAGATGAGGTCGCTGTTCGAGAAGTGCTTCATGATGCCGAAGAACAAGAAGGAGCACTTCATAACGAAGGAGAAGCTCCAGCTGGAATTTCTCAAGATATTGCAGCACCAGAAGAAGTTCAAGCCGTCGGAGAACATATTCGCACAGATCAAGTACCTCGCGGTTTTCGACCTAACTTCGAACATGATCGGGAGGCTGCTGAGCATCGACTTCATAAATCAGACGGCGACGTTCAAGTCCCATTACGGCTACTCGAACGACCGGCCGCCGGAGACGAAACACTTCAGGGACATTAACCTGTTCGACTACAACTCGATCGCCTTGGAATATTTCTATAAAATGCAGAACAATTCGTACGGCGACATAAACTACATCGACACGTACAACTTCTTGAACGGCGAGGACGTCAAGAGCAACGGGAAGCTGATGCCTTTCGACGCCAACGGGTACGGGGTGGAGGTGGTTGACACAGAGACGCACCCTGTCCTCCTCGATATAGTCGACAGCTATAACGTGCCGGTAGAGAAGACCAAGGAGAGAAGGAGGCTGTTTAAGCTCCATTCGGTGAGCCTTGAGGTGATGGAGGAGTTCACGACGGTGAAGGAGGCTGCCGCCAAGCTCGGAATATCCGCGAGCACCATATCGAACGTGCTCTGCCAGGGGAAATCCGCGATGAAGTACACGGAGGCCGGAGATTTCAAGTGGACATACTCAGACCAGCCGAACCTTAAATATCAAATGCAAAAGACAGCTTAATGACACACGAGAAGGCCTTGGAAAAACTACGTAATTTGCGGCAAGAGATTGTAGACGCTGTAGTATTAATACTCAAGTCTCGTGAGGATCCTTATGAGGCGATAGTATTTCCTATGCCTTACATAAACTCTCAGCAGGTGATGTTGAGAGAGCTACGCCTTGTCAAGGACGACGCTCTTGAGTATAGGGTTATGGTTTATGAGCTGTGTTTTTTAGGCACTGAGCATAACTATGTGGAGGTTATGGATGATATGAATGTGAGCGAGCAGATAATGGTGCTTGGGTTATTGGAGAAAGTAAAGTGAAGAATATACATGACGGCCTTGTCAGCCGTTGCCTACCCAAAACTTCCCGGTTCTTTTCGAAGGCCGGGATTTTTTATGCCTCTCGGAAAAAATCCCTACTTTTACATTACAAACAAAAAATATGTTACCATACAGTACAGAAGCAGCGAATGAGAAGCTGGGCGAAGTTAAGAAGAATGTCGAAATTGCCATTGCTCTCGCGCTGAATGAGCTCGGAGGCCCTGCGACGTTCAAGTCCCATGAATTTTATGTTAATGAGTACGAGGATAGTTTGAGGTCCGTTGGCTACGATGCAGATGGCGCTATCCAGGTGAACACTGACGACTCCGACGGCATTCTTAGCGATTACAATGTCATGGAGCAGATCGAGATATTGTACGCACTCGAATGCAGGCTCGGCATGCACTAAGTAAAACGAACTACTTTTACATCATGAAAGCAAAGGAAGCAAGGCTCGTAATTTCACAGGACAAGTTCAGGACGATCCTGATCGGCGGCAGGTACGTAGTCAGCAAGGGGGAGACCGTCAAGGAGGTTACGGTTACCACGGCGAGGGTTGATGACCTCAGGAAAGCATTGAAGCAGATAGGCATAAGCGGATGGCCCACGAAGCGCGTCGCGGAGAAGTTCTACGACGAGATATGCAAAGCCGAGAACAAGCTCGGCTGGGGAGAGTCGGGCATTTTCTATAAGTTCGAGACTAAAGAGAAAGACGCTCCTGGAAAATAAGTCTATATTTACATCATCAAATAACAATCAAATAAAAACAAACAAACATGAAAAAAGTACTTTTACTGGCTATCGCCAACGATTTCTTCGCCTCGCAGGGCACGGTTACGACGCTTGAAGCAAAGAACGAGGCTTGGGCGCGTGACTCCAACATCGGCCTCAACCAGTACCAGACCTCTTCCCTGATGGCAGAACTTGCGAAGGAAGAAAATTGGGACTTTACCTTGGGTAACCACAACGGCAACGTTTACAAGATTTACACGCCAGGCGCCGCCGCAGTTGCTGCCGCACCGGCCGGTTCCCAGAACGCCGCGCCAGTTGTTAATGCGACCAGCACCCCTTCAGGTAAGACGCTGGACAAGAAAGACGGCGAATTTGTTGGCTACATTGCAGGCCACCCGGAATTACACGTGCAGGCTACTTCCTTGAACGAGGCGCGCAGCCTTGCAGGCAAGACTTACGGCCCTAACATTGTGGGTTTCACCTACGACGATGCCCGCCGCTGCTCATTCGATTACTTCGTGAGCAAGTACAAAGGCCTTTATTAATTGATTTTACGGCATAACAAACGAAAGTTCCCACTAAATCTGGGGACTTTTTTCTATATTTACATCAAATAACAAATAAACAAAACATTATGGCTGGAACATTTATAAATGGCAAGGAGTACACCTCCGATCCGATGCGCGTTGAGGACTTGGAACCTAACGCGTATTTAGTTGTCGCCACGAATACTTTAGGACAACATTTCGGGGGCTCCGCACGGTTCGGTTACGACAAGCTCGGCCTTGCATGGGGCTTCTCGGAGGGCTTCTGCAGTCGCACCTACGCGTTGCCGACGCTTTACTGGAGCAAACAGGTACTCGATCCGAAGACAGGCCGGCCGAAGTCTGTCTCTTCCATTATCAGTACCGAGGAGACATCTGCCATATTCGAGCGCTTTTTCAAGGCCGTGGACGACCTCGAGAACATAAACCCAGGCAGCAAGGTGTACATGACCAAGGTCGGCTGCGGCATCGCCGGCAGGACTATTGAAGAGATGAAGAGTCACTTCTGGGAGTTCTATAATGGCCAGCCTAACGTGGTTTTCCCCATCGAGTTTGAACAAGATATATAAGACTGGGAAATAAATTCTATATTTACATCATGAAACGAGACAGGAAGGAACCCTTGTACAGGAAGATAAACAAGCGTGCGCTGCACCACTACTACGACGTGGGCGGAGACTTCAGGCACGAGCGCAACACCAAGGAGATGCAGGATTTTGAGGGCACCCACAAGGGTATGGGCGGCACCAAGAAGCGCGGCCTTGATTACACCCCTCTGTATATGTTCCTGCTGTCTCGTGTCGGAGAACCATGGGCACCTACCTACCAGGAGGCACAGAGCCGGCTGGACACCGAGGAACCTATATGGCGCATGGTGCACCACACCAAGGACCACAGCGCGATAGTCAGGATGGGTGAGAGCTCTATGTTTAGCGCGCTGTTCGTAGACTCCGACGGCATACTGCAGAAGATAGACCCGGACGCGCCGATCCCGAGGGCATCTTGTAACTGTTGCACGCACACCTTCAACGGCAAGCCTGCGCTGCCATACAAGACGCCAGATACGTTAGCTGAAACGATTAATGACAGAGGCAGAACGATAAAATTATGAAATATTCAGGAAGGATAGGCTTGTTAGCTTGGATTTTGGGATTTTGGCTCATGACCTACGTTGACAACGACAAGAATGACAACATCTGGTATTGGCGTGAATATACTGTGATGGGCAAGCATACGAAAGCCATGGTACACAAGGGCAATCAGTACCTTGACTACTACATCGAGGAGAAGTATGCCGACGAGCCGCAGCTCATCTATAGCGTTTACTCTTTGGAGTACCAATATAATGAGGTACAAGAGGGGAGGACGTACTTCAAGAGGGATTACAAGGAAGACGTATATGACCATTTTTATTGGTTGATATTTGGGCTGTTCGGTATTGGCATCATATTGTTAACCTGTGCTGCGGTTAAGTATTGTCCATTATAGCTCCGAGAACTAATCCCTATATTTACAGTATGAGAGTGAAAGTATTAAGCCACGAGAATTTCAACCAGTTGATGTACGCCAACAAGATCAACGACGATACCGTCGAGGACGTGAAGGACTCTATATTCATATCCATCGTAGGCACGCATGCCGACAAGGACCACTGGTTCACCACTGACCACCCCAACGTGTTGAACCTCGAGTTCGACGACAGGGACTTCAGCGACAGGGACAAGAACCTTGATTGTAGTTTGCCTGGCAACAAGTTCTTCGATGACGACATGGCAGGGAGGATCATAAAAATGTTGGAGGATAACAAGGATACGGCGAAAAATGCTTACATTCACTGTGCTTATGGCGTTTCACGCTCCGGTGCTGTCGGTGAGGTTATCAACAACTACTACAGCGACGACAAATACGAGGTTTTCAAGCGAAACAACCCGCAGGTTATACCTAATGTTTACGTAAAGAGCGTATTGTCACGAGCGTACTATAATTACGAGGACTAAAATGATTTAATGTTAAGAGGGATAGTGGCTAAGAACAGGTGTGGCACACTCGGCAAGGATGGGAAGCTCGCGTGGAAGTCCGTGGATGATTTCAAACACTTCAAAAGCAAGACACGGGGCGCAATACTGATAGTGGGGCGCAAGACTTTCGAGGTAGACCTTGGCGGCAAGGAGTTGCCTGGTAGGAGATGCTTTGTGGTCGGCAAGGGATATTACACCTTGTTTGGTGCGCTTGAGGCTGCAATCCTCGAAAGCTTAGAGAGGAACAAAATCAATGCCTGTAATGCAAAGCCCGTCGATGTGTCTGGCTCCGTGCGGCTGATACAATACAACTCGGAACTGCTTAACGAGGACATCTGGGTCATAGGCGGCAAGAGCATATACGACCAGCTCGGTCCTCTGATGGAAGAGCTTCACATCTCTACGATCATGGACGACTGGACGATCGGTGACGTGTTTTATGAGGAGCCTCGGGGATTCAGGGGTACTTGTTTCCACTACGAATTCTACTGCGACCTGGCTAACAAGCCTGTGTAAAATAAGAAAGGACGGCAATTAGCCGTCCTTCTCATCTATTGTTGTGAAATTTTTATTGTGCCGTCTCAGTCAGGTAAGAGTAAGTCTCCTGGTAAGTCTGTGCCGCGAGAGGCTCGCCTGTCGTCCCGGTGACCCTGTAGTAATATACGAGGCCGGCGACAGTAGTCGTATCGGTGAAGCTCGTAGCGGAACCGGTGTATAGCTTTACGAAACCCGGTGCAGGTACGCCAGCGGTGTTGAAGGCGGCTGGATTGGTCGTGGACCTCTCCACCTTGTAGCCAGTGGCGTGAGACACTGCGGACCAAGACAAAGCTATCTGACCAGTCGAAACCGTGCCGGCAAGAGAGCTTGGTGCTGCGAGAGAAGTCAAGGTCTCAGCCTTAAGCTCCTGTATCTGCGATTTGAAAGTGCCCCTCGTTGGCAGAGGATACCTTCCGACACTGCCGCCAGAGTCTGAGAAAGAACCGTTAGCGCCAGGGTTAACCTCGTAATTTTGATATGTCAACCTGTTGTTGTAGTTGGTCGCTGATATTCTATATATACCAAGCCAAGCTGCAAGTTTGGTCGCTAATTTTCCTAATGTGACTGCCATTATCTGTTCGTTTACATTTTAAATATTGAGAAATATAGGAATTAATGAACTTCGGGAATTAGCTCCTATATTTGCTTTAACAAACAAAACGATATGATTATACAAATGGTCGACAAGGATGTTCTTGTCTCTGAATCCTTCCAGGAGAAGAAATTCACCATAGATGAGAAGAGTAACCACATCATATTTGACATCCTGAGGAGCAAGGTCTACAAGGACCCAATAGGATCGATCGCCAGGGAGATTAGCTCCAACTGTCGCGACGCTCATAGGCAGAACGGCAACCCGGATGTGCAGATCGAAATAGAGATACAGGACAGGACGAACTCTATAACCATCGAGGACGGTATAAACCTGATATTCCGCGACTTCGGCACTGGCATCTCCCCGAAAGCGATTGACGAAATCTACTTGAAGTATGGCGCCTCCACCAAGAGGAACAGCAACAACTTGACAGGTGGCTACGGCCTCGGTTCCAAGACACCCTTCGCGTACAGCGACGCGTTCATGGTCAGGACGGTGCAGGACGAAATAGAGTATCTGTATTCCATATACATAGACAAGACGCTCGAGGGACGTGCAGCGCTCCTCAAGGAGGACTTCGCCGAAGGCGTACCGAACGGCACGGAAATTATCATACCGATAAAGACGAATGCGGACAGGGAGAAATTCGAGAAGGCGGTTATCAAGAGCACTTACTTCTGGAAGGTGAGGCCTAAACTTATCAACTTCAAAGAGAAATATAAAAATCTCGAGATCATGCCGCTCATGGGCAAGTCTTACGACACGCCCCTGTTCAAGGTGTTTAAGCGCGAGCAGTTCCTCGAGAGCAGCGTTAACGCCATCATAGACGGCATCTACTACCCGATCGACACGAACCTCGTAGACATAATAAGCGGCCTGCACGATTTCGCGGTGTGCATATACTTCAACAATGGCGTGCTTCCCTTGCAGGCTTCCCGTGAGGCCCTACAGTATGACGACGACTCAATCTCGATGATTACCGAGAATCTGCGTGAGTTCTTCAACGAACTCAGCCAGAAGTATATAAGCAATTTCAAGAACGCCAAGAACTACTACGATGCCTGCTGCCTGTACGACACCCTCATCACCAAGGATCAGCTGTTCAAGAAATTGTCCAACAAAGCCAAGTTCTACTACGACAGAGTCGAGAATGGCCTGGTTGTCGAGCAGCTTGTTGTTAAGAACAGCGAGATTAGGATCAAAATGATTGACGTGATGATCGTAAAAGAGGCGAAGTATAAGGTCGCCGGCGCGTTGAGGACAGAGAAGCAGAAGGAATATAACCTTTTCGTTTCCTCCATCAAGGATTTGCGCAACAGAATATACTACATATCCGCGGCGGACGCCGCTGCCGGCGTGAAGTGGAACTCCGACAGGAACAGGACTCTCATGCAAGCAGGCCCTTTCGTCCTGATCCAGGACGATACCGAGAAGGTTTACTTGACGTCGAACGGCCACAAGACGACAGATGAATATCAGAAGGCTTTGGAGAAAGACGTGGCTGAACTGTTGAAGTACGGCCTTGATTTGAAGCCGTACAAGAACGTGCCGAAGACCAGGAAGGATCGACCGAAGGTTGAGAAGAGGTACTCCAAGAAGAACAAGTTATCATTGTATAGGTATAAGAAAAACAGCTGCTACAAGTACGATTACTATCACTCTGACGGCGACATAATAGACGAAAACGAGAATAAACTGAAGGACATACTCGTGGTGGAGGTTGGGGACGAGAGGGACACATCAAAACAGATGTTGCTTAGGGCGGTGAGCGAAATCGTGGGGAGGATTTCCAATAACCTCATAATACTGACCGTGCCTACCGCCAAGCTTAAGCTGTTCGCCAAGTACATCACGCTCGAGAAGTTCATAAGCATGAACCGGCGTAAGATTAGGGAGATATACAGAAAATCCAAGCTGGCAGAGTTCCTGTACCTCTACGAGAATTACAAGAATTACGGCCTGAAGCAGGAATTGCTGGAGCCTTTGAAGGTGCTGGATACTGTTAAAAAATCTGACGCTGTTGATTTCGATTATTTCAACCGGTATTACGGCGACTGCATCAAGGACTTCAAAGCGCCGGACTTGAGCGAATATCAAGCGGTATTCGAAGGAATCCAGGCGACGTACCCGAACCTAAGCAGGCATTTTGGCGACGATTATTGCCGCTTCTATGTGAAAAACATAGACCTGGAGGTGGAGAATGTGGCCATCAAGAGAGAGCTCGAGGAAAAAAACGCCCTGCTTCAGGAATATGTAGCTAAATTTGATAAAATAAAACAAGCACTTATATAATGGAAAGAGTTAAATTCATCGTGACGGATAAGACAATGATCCTCACATTGCCGGACAAAATCGTCCAGTTCACCAACGACAAACCGGAGTTTGCGGAAATCAAAGAGCTGATAAGACTCGGCGACGAGGACGCGATAATCGACCGCCTGACCAAGGGCACCTATTCCATACCGGTTTGGAGCCACGGCCGCTTCAAGGTTCTCGGCGAGGAAGTCCTGGACATAGAGACGGACACGGTGGTGGACAAGGCGCTCGGCAAGCGCATCGTCGCGTACGCACAGGACGGCCTACCGTTCGAGCCGATGCTCAAGTTCCACAAGAAGATACTTGAGAACGAGAACAAGGAGAGCGCGGCAGACCTTTACAGGTTCCTGGACAAGAACATGATTGCCATAACCGACGACGGCAACTTCATCGCCTACAAGAAGGTTACCCGCAACGGAGACGGCAAACTTTTCGACTCGCACTCCGGCAAGATCCCCAACGAGGTTGGGACGGTCGTTAAAATGGAGAGACACAAGGTCGATGCCAATAGGCGTAACCAGTGCTCTTACGGCTTCCACGTTGCAGGATGGGGATACGTGAAGACTTTCAGCGGCAACACCATCCTCGAGGTCGAAATTGACCCACGCGACGTCGTTGCGGTGCCTATGGACTACAACGATACCAAGATGAGGGTTTGCAAGTACTTCATTGTTTGCGAGCGCAAGGAGGACAGCCAGCGCACCGAGAAACTGGTAAAGGTTGCCACGCAGACCGTGGACGTTAAGAAATCTGACGGCAAGGAGGTTGAGTTTGTTTTCGACCCTAACCCGCCTGAGTTCACAGAGATCGGCGGCGAACAGGTTGAGAAGTACTCCGCCTACTCGATAGGCAAGCCGGTTAAAGAGCTGGTGCACACCATCGAGGGACTGGATTTCTCGACCATGACGGCCCAGAAGATTAAGGATTACATTTTCGAGAACTTCGGCGTGACCATCACGCAGGACAATAAAAATAAGTCGGCCATCATAAAGGCGGCCAACAAAATCGTACATAAGGTTTAAAAGTATATCGTTTGTTTGTAAGGGGTAGAGTTTCGACTCAGGCCCCTTTTTTCATTTCAGGCACTTGGAACAACGAGCTATATTTGATTCATAAATAAGAAACATGGCACTATTGATAGTAAACTTCTCTAAATTCGGCGCAAGCGTCAGCGACTTTGAAGTGGAGAAATATCTCTTTGACGCATACCAGAAGGCGGTTACCGAGGACTCGGAAGTTGAGCTCATCGTGGCTAACCAGATCGTGCTCGATGCTGCTTGTGCATACTGCAGGCACCACTTCGACGTGGAGAAAATAGAGCTCAGGTATGAGGGCGAGCTGATACCTATCTTGCAGCACTCTGGCGGTACCAGGATTGACAACACCGACATAGCGAGGTCGATGCCATCTGTGTACATAGAGTGGCTGGACATAATCCTGTTCAACAGCACCAAGCACGAAATGTACTCGGGAAAATAAACTAATTTTACTGTATGATAATCTACAAGAACAAGCCGAAAATTTGGTACCAGCGTAAAGTAATGCTCCTGAAGCAGGACATTGAACATTTGAAAAAGAAGCTGTACCTGAAGTACTATAAGATATACAATTTTTTTGGTATATATATGTGTGTCAGCAATACCACATATAACGGCCGGTACGACGATTACGGTTATACCGAGTACAAGTGCATCGCCACCGGCAAAGTGGTAAGAGTGGAGGAGTTCGCCTGCTGAGAATAATTGCCTCAAGGTAAGCCCTCGGGATTTGCCACTATATTTACATCAACAAACAAACAATATGTCAAAGACAATTTTCTACGGCATCGGCCAATTGGCCCAAGCTGTTAACGTTTTCAAGTACTCTTGCGGCATTCCAGGCAACAGCAAGAGCATAAGGTATCCCGGCATGACCAACTACTGCTCCGACGGCTGCCCGATTATCACCGCCAAGAAGGTCGGCAAGATGAACCATGAGTACAGGATAGGCCAGATGTTCGGCTACGAAGTTAAGAATACGCACCAGGTTTACAAAATGTACCAGTTGAAAAAGGTGGTGCTGGCATACCTGAACGGTGACAAGAACTGGCCGGACATGTTGGAAAATCCATACAAATACTAATTTGGTACCCACCAGGAATCCAGATCTATATTTGCTTTAATAAAATAAAACAATTATGAAACGGATTTTTACTTTGGTGCTGATACTGTCTTTTGTGATTTCTGGTTGCTCTGTATACAAGGAAGCAAAACACTACAATTACAGCGCCGGCACATGCGGCAATTGTGGTTGCCTAAAAAATTAGCTTCTAATTTCGAAATCCCAGTAAAAAATTATAAATTCGGAACATGAAGCGCAAGATACTCCGGTTTATAAAATGTGTAGTGTTGTACTGGCACGACGACCCAATCAGGTACGCTAATTTCTACATAGAGACACTACAGCATGACGTGAACAGAATGTGTGAGGCTGTAGCCATATTGTCATTTAAGTCTTGCTTCATGACTGGCAGGCGGCACGAGCGTACTATTGAGCTTATCAAGGCGACCAATGAGGGCATAAGATCACTCGAGGGTAAACTAAGGGAGGCCAGGATTGCCAAGTGGAACTTGGAAAATGAGCTTATATTTGGTGTATCAAACAAATAATCATTATGAAATTTTCAGTAACGAATGTTACATTGGGTTTAGTGATTGCGGCAGTTATATCTACTGCTGTTGCTTTCAACCAAGCTGATAGTAGGATGGACCTTATTCAGCGTGAGGTTGAGCTCGGCCATGTAGATACGATTAGGCCAACCATATTCGTGAAGCCAGTCGACACGGCATTTACCGTTAAGGACGGGAAAATCGATACGATATTCTTCTATTCCTTCAAGCAGGTCGACGAGTACTACGACAAGCTGAGGCTTAAAAATCTAAAAGACAGCCGAGAGTATACGTACGAGTAAGTTTCTCTGGGGAAAGTTTTGTATATTTACTTTATCAAAACAAACAGACATGAAACAGTTTACACCGGGTGCAGAGGTTATCATTACGCTCAGCATCGGGCCAAAAAGAAAAGAGATATTCCAGACGGACACACTTCGCTGGAATGACATTATCCACCGCCGCTACAAACTAAAGACGGAAGAGGGCAAGCACAAGGGCGATCCACTGTGGATCCTCGACACGGATGACTTGATATACGACTCCGATTCCACGCCGTACAGGCTGAAAACACTACTCATTCCCCAGTCCGCAATACAACTCGTTTAGCCATGGCACGTACTACGCTCGAGAACATGTTCGACATAATTGCGGAAGCTTTGCCGCTCATCGACTTTCAAGAGATCGACAGGGATGCCAGGAACAACATTGAGGGCGACCTGAACCGGCTGGACGAATACGAGCAGGAAGAGTTTGCATCGGTATACAATACCCGTAACGGGTGGAGGCACGACCACCGGCGGTTGACATTCGAACAAATCATAAACTATTACTTTTACAACATAAGATGATGACAAAAATAGTAATTCCAGATCCAGTGATCGCGAGGGCACATGGCATATATTCCGAAGTTATGTGTTACGATTTCGAGTTACATAAGAAAGTGACTTTAAATAAAGTAAAACAATTTCTGCAAGGTAAGAGCGGCAAGCCTGGCTTCATCAAGAATAATCCAGATATACCTTTGTTCCTTATCGATGCAAAGGATTTCTTAGAGTGGTTTGAACATCAAAATTCATAATATGAGACTCAAGTCTACAAGCTGGCATGCGGTTTTCTACATGTGGTTCTACAACATACAGCCGCTTCGCCTGCCGAAAAGCAGGTGCAGATATTTCGAGAAGCTTATCCTCGCGTTTATATTGTTGCCGATCGAAATAGCGGTGAACATACCCTATTACGTTGTCGAACTTTTCAGGGAGCCGGAGCCACACGAAGGCCCGGGTAGGAGAAAGACTTTTTTCCAACGCTTGGAATACATCGGTACATTGATTATATGTACGCTATTACTGTCCGCTCTGTGCTTCGTTTTTTACAGTATATATTTTTCTTGGCATGCGTTGTTTCACGTTGTCAATGCAAGGTATAGCGACATAAAGACGACAGGCTGGCTTTTCCAAGCTATCATTTTATTGTGCGTGATAGTAAGTGCAAAGGATTGGCTCGTTATGAGAAGGGCCGAACGCAACGCGTTGATCAGCCGTGGGCTGGCAGGGCCGAGAAAATACCTGCTGATCGAGTGGCTGAAGGACAAGAACAAGAAAATATGCGGCACGATCGAGTGGCACCAGGAATAAAAATTTATATTTGACACATGAAGCTGGACATTCTGCGCAAGGACTTCTACTATAACGGCAAGGATTTCCTTTGCCCTCTCGGGACCGCCGTCAAGCGGCATACGGGGGTTAAAAATGTCGTTGTGCATTCGCCGACGATACCGGTGATATACCTGGATGACAAACCGACATACGTATATGACGGAACGTCATGGAACGGGCACGTGCACTACTTGTTGACATACAACTTCTTCGGCAAGGTCGATGACACGGTTATGTTAACACTAACACTCGAGCCTTACAGCGAGGAGGCGAAGGAGCGGCTTGCTCTGGGTATAACTTGATATATTCACATCATGAAAATAATATCTGTTGACATATTGAGGTCTGACCTCGATATGGACTATGCCGACCAGGACGATTGTCCTCTCTTCCACGCACTCCAAAGAAAGATAGGTAAAAGATTTATCGAGGTGAGCAGTGCGTATTGGCCTTATATTAAGGTAGACGACAAGAAGACGTACGTATACGACGGCCGGTTGTGGAACTCATACTGGTATGATTACTACTGCAAAATACACGAGGGCTCACCGGAAAACACTGTCGTTGCCACGATAGATCTGTCCGAATATAACCCGTATATTTTTTACTGGTTCAAAACCACCTACGATGACTTAATCGCAACAAGAGATGCTTTGGCCGCAAAACTGATCGAACGGGGCTTCTCGGAATAACAACCTACATTTACATCATGGAAAAATTCAAGGATTTAGAACAGTTTAAGACAGTGTTCAGCATGGAGCCAATCCAGCAGCTGAAGGAGATGGGCGGCACATCCTACATCGTTGGCGGTTCTGTTCGTGATGCGATAATAGGCAGGGTTCCGAAGGACATCGACATAGTTGTATGCGGTGTACCTCACGACATACTCTTTAGTCACCTCGAGAAATTCGGTGCAATCAGCCTTGTAGGTGAGTCGTTTGGCGTGCTTAAGTTCAAACCTTTCGGTGCCATCATGGATATAGACGTTGCGCTACCACGTACGGACAAAAAGTTGCCTGGTGAAAAGGGCCACAAATCCATATTGACGCAGAGTGATTTCAACCTTTCAATAGAAGACGACTTGCTGAGGAGGGACTTCACCATCAACGCGATGGCTGTTGGCGAGGACATGTTGCTTATCGATCCTACAGATGGCTTGTTTGACCTCAGAAATCACCTGATACGACCTGTGTCTGATGAGGTATTTCTGGACGATCCGTTGAGGTTGATGAGGGCAGATAGCCAAGCCGCGAGGTTCGACTTTGATCTCACCGAGGATCTGCACGACATGATACAACACAATGCGCACCTTATAAAAGAGATAACGCCAGAGAGAGTTCTCGAAGAGTTCGAGAAAGTATTCGACAAGGGTGGGAACGTCAAGAAATTTGCGCTACTTTTGAAAAAAACAGGACTGTTCAAACAGTTCTTCGGTCATGAAATAAGGGAGTCATGTGCGGAAGCAAAGACATTGAGCGATTTCCTTTTTCTTAGCATATACCCTGAGGTGCCGTCGGCTGAGAAATTCTTTACAGAAAAGTTGAAAATCGGCAACAGCACGAAGAGGGAACTGCAGGCCTTGCAATTGTGGTTCGAAGGTATACCAGACGAGCCACCAGAGTGGATTGCGTTCAAGGCCCAGGAAAAATCCAAGACCGTGCTTAAGTTCATGGATAAGTCTATGCGCAAGAAGTTTGAGTCCAAGGCTTTCCCTAATTCTTTTCAGGATCTTGCTTTGGACGGCGACGATCTGATGGAAATGGGTATCTTCGGGAAAGAAATCGCATCTTTACAGAAGAGAGCAGTCATAGCGATAATGAAGGGAGAGCTCGAAAACACCGTAGAGGGATTGACCGCTTTTGCAAAAAAATAACATGGAAAAGAAAATACTATATCAGTTACTAACTCCAAAGGAGGCCGCCGAGCAGGGCGGCCTTATTTATGTTGCGGCCGGCTGTATCAACATAACCGAAGATGCAGCTGAGTTGACACCTGTGATGAAGGAGGCAAAGCACTTCAAGGAAGAGACGGTGATCGTCATCAACGACGCAGAGATCGCATTGCTTGACCAAGCCATTGGCGTGTTGCCCCTCTACAAGCAGCTCACGGAAGTGCAGAGGGAACAGATCGAGGATCTTAAAGAGCACATAAAGATTCAGAACTACAAGGAGTCGGAGTACGTGAGAATGTTAAAGGAAGCGAACGAAAGGCTCGACTCTTTGAGGAAAATTCCTACACTTAGTTCATAATGGCAGCATCAAACACTCCTTTCAATTCCATTTCACTTGCCTCGACCATTAATTTGACGACGAGCGGCTCCACATACGTGACATATCATAACTATGATTTTTATAACACATACGATAGTGTTGCGGATCAGATTGGTAGGCAGTTCAACCAAGGTCAGGACTTGCCGGAGGTGCTGTCTTACAGGGTCATGGACTCCGAGACCAAGTTGTTCTATAAGAGGCTCCACCCTTTTGCCATTATCGATAACAATCTAAACAAGGTTGGCAAGGCGTGGAAGCATCTGAACGGCGTGAAGAAGAGCTTGAGCAAGTTAATCGTGGACAATCCGAAGGAACTTCTTTGGGAGAACCTGATCCCGAGTACCATGCTCATAGTCGAGACATCCTCGTGGACCGGCGTCAACATAAGAAGCGCGAGGGCTTTGTTCCCTACCGAAAACAAATATAAGTACGGGTCCCCGGAGGAGAGGTTGAGGAGAAAATTCGAAGTTCCAATGACCTGGCCTGTGAACAAGAATAAAGTAATGTTCGTCAAGGACAAGTTAGGCTTGTGGCGTAAGAATGGAACCGGCGAGGTGATTTGCGACGATGAGCTGGACGTTTTCATGGACATTACGGCCGCGGGTTACAACTTGGCCGACTCTTACAATTTCGCACCGATAGACTCCAGGGTGCTCAAGGAATAACGGTTCCTGGACTAACCGGGAACTTTCTAATATATTTACGTCATGGAAGAGAAGCTAAGAAAGCGGATAATCATAATGGCGGTGTACGACGGTGCGGAGTTCACCGAGCCTTACCGTGCGCCGGACGTGTCACTCGAGCCGCCGTGTGATCCCGGCCTGTTCTACTATAAGAACAGTACTGCGCCAACCGGCGTGTACAGACACAAGTCCATGAGCGAGATGAAGTACCACACGTCGTTCGACTGGCTGGTGCCCGTGATGCACAAGCTCAACGTTGAGTTCGAGCACAGGCGCTCCCTGAAGCAATTCAAGGTCGTTGACCAGCAGGTGAAGCTGCGTGAGGCATTTGCACAGGTTTGTAACAATAACGTCCTAAACGCCTTCGAAATGACCTCTGAGGCCATCGAGGAGTACCAGGAGGCATTCAAATTATAATTATGGAACTGAAGGATGAACTGCACGAGATGTTCACGGAGCTTGCCAGCCTGAGGGCGAAGGCGTGGGTGATAGAAAAATTCATAAGGGAGAAGGTGTCTAAGCACAGAGATGAGACCAGGGAAATCCAAGCTGGCACCTGCGTTGCAGTGTTTGACTGCAACGGGAAGAACCTCGGCGTCGGCGTGGTTGCCGAGGCGGCCATATTCGTGGACACGAGCATCATAAGTGGTTATGTTAAGGATGCTGATAAAATACAGAAAGACCTCGACTATATCTCATACGAGGTGTTTGCCATAAAGAAGGACGGCACGGTTAGTACAAAGCACTTCTTTCAAGCGCCGCACTACATGCGCCATGGATACGACAAGAGTTGCGAGTACTACATAGAGACGCTTTAGGCTCCCGGAAACTCAATCTATATTTGACTTATGAAAGCATTAGAACTGATAGCCGACCGTAACGGGAATGAGATGGTCGTTGACCAGCACGGCAACGTCATGGTACCTGGTATCGACATAGTTTCAATCGACAACTGGGACGAGCCGTTGCAGTACAGTTACGTGCTTGACCTGGAGGGTCACAAGGAGATACTCGACGAGGTATATCAAAAGGGTTTGAGTTTTTTCGATCACGACGGCCGCCATAACATGTTCCGTCCCGTTCGACGCAACACGGACTACAGCAAGGGGACGGTCGAGTTGGCCTTTGATACGAAGCAGCAGCTGAATGCCTTTGAGAGGAAATACATCAGGAAGGCTTAGCTATATTTGACACATTAAACGAAACGACATGAAAATATTTGTAATAGAGGAGAAAATCCAGTTCGAAGAGGGTAACGTTTATATCGCTGCCGCTTCGAATCAGGAGGAGGCCGTACGTGTATCCAATGCAGGCAAGATTTGGGATATTACGAGCATCAAGCAGATATGCAGCGCGTCCGAGCACACACAAGCACACCTTCTTTGGACTAATGCATTGGCTGCCATGGGTTAACCAGGAAAAGCGGTCTATATTTGACATATCAAACGAAACGATATGCACAAGGTTACACTTCAGATTTATCAGGATCACTACTGGAACAGTAGTTACGGGGTGACGCACCCAAACACCATCGACGAACAAACCCCGTTCACGCCTTTCTGGGACGGGTACGGCATATTTCACGACGTCTTTGAGCACTACTTCGAGGGCAAGCTGTCCTACTTCAAGGATAAATTCAAGATGAACATAGGCGGCGAGATTGCGGCCGCGGGCCATGCCGCCTACTACAGGTGGGGCTTAAATGTAGACAGGTTCCCACAGAGAGACGCGTTCCTTAGCATCCGCGGTTTCACGCTCGGCGCCATCAAGGAAACGATCCTAAGCGGCGACTACGATTACGGCGACAGGCTCGAGAGCTGCGTGCCCAAACAGGAGTGTCTAAATATCTACGACCTGAACTGTCTTATCGACGAACACATGTGTGTAATTGGGGAGGCAGAGCCTGACGAAGAGGGCGACTACATGGAGGCTGGCAAGAGGTACAAGCGCTCGTGCACCGAGAATAAAATAATAAATTTACACTACTGGGGCTGGAGGGCCGCAGCGAGATTGGTCGGCGGAGGCAAACACAACAGAGACAAAATAGAGAACTTCATCCGGGTAATGAACAATTTTTGCGGGAACTACAGGGCCGAGGACATGTTAGACAACGGGTATAAGTACATGCACTTCACGGTCGGCAACCCGAAAGATATTAGCATTTCAATAACGCTCGAGAACGTTGACGGCCGCATCGTGAGCCTGGCCGACTTCGAGAAAGATTAACTACATTTACATTACAAACAAACAATATGACTTTGAAATTTTCGCTTCAGGAAAGATTGATTATATTTACATTCTACAATCAATAACAATAAAAATTTCAAAGATGATTAAAATCATTTATTTTGTGCTCGGTATATTTGCGATAATGACCAGCTGGTACGAGAACCACAGCGTGTTGCTCGTGATCTTACACTACATTTTCTGGCCCGTGTACCTGCTGGTTGAACTGCTTCGCGGCGTGTTTGCCAACGGCGGCGGCTCGGCCATCATACATTACTACTTCAGCTAAGCTCCCCATTGGCTGGATTACGGAAAGCACTCGAGAGGGTGCTTTTTTATTTTCACCTGGAACTTCGGCCTATATTTGATGTATGGAAAACAAGTACAAAGGATTAATAGATGAAATCGAAAGTTACCTGTACAACGCCAGGATATTGATATTTAGCAAGATACAGTTGTACGTAACGGAAAATGGCAAGTTAAAGCTGCCTGGTGATGGTTTGCGGCTTGACAACGACAAATACGTTAGAAGCATCTGGCTGAACAAGATGCACGAGCTGGAAGCATACTTGAGGAACGGTCGCACCAAGACCGAGATGAAAGTACAATTGGAAGACCTGTCGACCGAAAGCCTCAAGAAGATATTCGACATGATGTACGTAGGCGGCAGCTGGGTGAAAGGCCAGTTCATCCTCGGCTACTTCCACAACGAGCATCCTGGTAAATAGTTCTACATTTACATTACAAACAACAAACATGGCAAACGAATTATTCCTTCTGGACGGTGATGAAAAATTCCCGATTAAGGTTGTAGAAACCTACCACGCAAGCGGCTTAGTATACGGACGCTACTGGGGCGGCGGTGAGGGCGCATATAAAGCGATCTCTGTAAAAGCAGGCAATATTGATGAACTGGACGAGAAGATCGAGCAGGGCATTGCAGATGGCTCGCTGGATGACGGCATGGGCTACGAGAAGCTTATAGGTGCCATCATGACGGTGACTATAGCCACCAAGTGGATTGTAAATGGAGACGAATTTATAAAAGAGGAGAGTTCCTCTAAATTTTACGGCGACATGACCGCCGGCCAAGAGGAGTTTTTGACGAACGCATACTGGGAACTATAATCTATATTTACAGTATCAAAGTAACAATATGTATAAAATAATTATCAAAGAGACGTCTGAAAACAAGGCCGGCTTCGCAGATAAACTCATCGAAATTGCCAATTTAATAAAAAACGGTCACTCGTACGATCAAAAATATTTAATTGTTGAAGAGGATGAATTTGAGTATGTAGAAACGAGCGACAGTCTCGAGAGCAAAATAAAAATTCTCATTGAGAACAACCCGAGCCGTTTTCCGTACGAGCCTTTAGAAGATCCTTTTTACGTCCTTGGTTACGAGGAGGTTCGATTTATAAATAGTTACGGCGTTAATACGACCGAAGGCGTTTACGATTTTGAAGATTTGTATCAGGTAGACCTGGAGTACATATATGGCCGGCTGGTTAAATACCTTCAAGAATAAAGAGCTACTTTTACAGTATCAAAATAACAACAAACAAACTAATATGGAAGAAACTTACGAAGAGACCCACCCAGCTTTCGGTCTCGCATCTTTCTCGAGGATCTCAACAAACGCTCACATGCCGTTCTTCGGCGCCTCGACAAGGCCAGAGCACTACATCGAAATGAAGATAATGGCTGGTGCCCAAAAGCGTAGCCTGTCGAGCGACAGATACCGTGAGGCCCATCCTCGCAAGACATACATCGCGGTCAGAATGACGCCGGTTCAGTTCTCGGAGATGATAACCAACATGAACATGGGCAGCGGCGTTCCGGTGACCATAGAACAGTTCGACGATGAGGCTGTTGAGCCGCTGGTTAACTACGACAACAGAATAAAAGCCATCGAGAAGACTTTTAAGATAAGGATGCGCAAATTCGCGGAGCGCCTTAAGGAATACGACCAGAAGATTAGCACACTGCTCGAGAAGACCACCCTGTCCAAGGCAGACCGCGACAGCATCAAGAACATGATGCACATGAACAACATGGAAATCGAAAAGAACCTGCCTTACTTCACCAAGTGTTTTACTGAGAGCGCTGAGAAAATATCCAACGAAGTTATGTCGAACCTCGAGGCGGCAATCATGGGCAAGATTACGGGTGCGGGGCTTGATGCACTTGGATTGAGCAAGGAGCAGTTCATCGGCATAAATGACCAGCAGAGCACTGAGGATACCGAAGTAATTTAGCAACATGAAACGGATGCGCTACCTATATTATTCAAGGATGTACTGGTTGTCCTGTTCACTCAGGATAACCTTTTACTTCTTGATTGGGGCGACAAAGAAGGCAAAGGCCGTGATAACCGAGCACATGGTTAGCGGCAGCAAGCGAGAGCGATGGTTCAATAATAAAATCGTAAAAAACTCAACCAGAAAATGAAAATAAGAACGTTCCTGTTATTCGCCATAGTCTGCATTAGCTTTATTGGCATGGTATGGTACGACCTGCTGTTATTCATAAGCGTGTCACTACTCGTTTTGGCAAAGAGCCTTGGTGGTTTAGCTGATGGTTACATAATGGGCGACGTGCTGGACGCCGCGAAACTTTTTCTATTAGCCTGGCTTTTCACCGCCAGCTTCCTCAAGTCAAATAGTATACTCAATGTGGAAATGAAAACTTTGGGCGACATTGACAGTATCGGTTCTGGGGAATAAAATCTATATTTGTCTTATCAAAAACAAACAGAGATGAAAGAAAAGGATAAACAAATCGTCTTAAATCAATTGATAGACCTATATGCTGAAGAGAATAAAACAGAAGCAAGGTTATCTGAGATAAGGAACAATAGAGCTGAAATTGTTAGCGAATTTGTAAAAAAATCGGCTTTGCCAAGCGGTACGAAGGTTTATATCTTTGATGATAAGGGTGACAAAGTAGATGAGGCATTTACTACTCATGCGAATATAGATTTTTTCCAACCATATAGAGCGACGCCAGAAGTGATTAAACAAGCTTTAAATCACATAAAGTATGTTTTGGTACAAGTAAAAAAGAACGGGACACCAAGTAAGAAGGAAATGGAAATATATAATTTATTGGGCGTCGGCCCAGATTCAGGTAGATATTTTTACATTATGCCAGCTTATATGTGTTAATATAAAACAAGAATAGCCACCCGGAATCCATTGCTATATTTGTCTTATCAAAAACAAACATGAACAAATTAAACGATAAATCCAGTCTGCAGGATGTATACGATTTCCTGAAAGAGACGCCGGAAGATAAATGGACCCGTGATTACCGTACGAGTTGGGAGGGCAATCATTGTGCGCTCGGCTGGATAGACCTCGCCATGGGAATTGACCCTAATAATTTTTATGATACTCAGAAGTCTGTTGAGTTAATTCGTGAGCTACTCCCGACAGAACATAAATGCGGCCAGTTGGATATTGTTGACGTAAACAACAATAGCGAAAATCCAAAGGCGGCGGTGCTCGAGTATCTTAGTGGATTTCTTGTGAAAAAACAAGCAAAGAAAAAAAGAGGAAAAAAGAAAACCGACAAGCATGTCTGATGTCCAGAGACAAAACTATATTTGTATGGAAGATGAGTTCAATCTATGGTTGGTAAAGTTCTTGGATGAAAATGATGTTTCCATGGAAGAACTTTCCATCTGGGATTTGGAGCAGCTTTATGACATATTTTTAAAAGACCGAACATGAGAACAGATTTCCTTTGGTGGCTTATTGACAACGAGTATATCGACTCCTTTGAGGATGCGGATTACTTGTCAGACGATGAGTTTGACGAGCTGTACGACATATTCCTTGAAGACCTTGAAAACGATTGATTATGAGAGAACTTATATCTGCATTGAAACAGACCAAATGGTGGTGGCATCTTCCATTTGTCTTCCTATTTATCCTGCCCACCATCTCGAGGTGGATAATGGAGCCCGAAAAGGCCGAAGAGCGCATGCCGAGGCTCATCGTGTCAGAGTACATGATACCTCCAACCATACTGTACATATTCATACTTGCCAAAATCGTGTTTGTCGCACTCGGAATAAAAATCTAAATTTGTCATATCAAAAACAAACGATATGAAAAGATTTAACGAGGCTAAGAATACGGCGGACACGATACTCGAACAGCTACGCTGCGGCGACATTTCAAGGTTCTGGAGCTGGGGATTGACTACGCCGCAGTACGGCACGACCGACGACGGCAATTACTTCCTTTTATTTTCCGTTAACGGTTTTTTGTTCAAAGGAAAGGTTAAGATCATTTTGTGGGGCGACGATACCTATATCGTTCAGCTGTTGAACCGTGACAAGTCGGTTAAAACAGAAATTAAGCAGGTGTACTGCGACACGGTTGCTGACGTGGTTGATCGACTCGTTGAGAGGCCAGCCAGCAAAGTGGCGTACGACAAACTTATTAAAAATGCAGTGTACAAGTTTTAATTGCACCCGGAATCCTAACTTATATTTGTTATATCAAAACAAACGATATGAAACTTCCGAAAAAGATTAGAGTTCGGGTTACGGCAAGACACTACGTTAAGTCACCAAGCTTTTACGATCCAGAGAACTGCCCACTGGCGTTGGCTATCAAGGAGAAATTCCATGATGCCCTCGTGGAGTTAAATCTTTACTATGCTTTCATAAACGGCCGCAGCTATGAGATAAACAACTTCATATCCGCAGACGTGGACACAAATTCGTACGGCTTCCAAGGCCCAAGTGCGTTCGTAGATGCCATGAAAAAGCGAGCCGAGGCAAGAAAGAAAGTTATATCTTTCAAGGTGGAGCTCGTGAAAAATTAACGCTAATTGTCTCAAGGCAAGCCACTCAGAACTTGCCATTATATTTGTCATATCAAAAAAACAACATGAAAGATATAAAAATAAAAGTAACAGCCAGACATTACAGATCATCGGACGGCTATACCAGCCACACCCATTGCCCACTTGCAAAAGCACTGCAAGAAATGTTTCCGGAAGCGGAGAGGATATTTGTCACAGTAAGACGGGCATTTATTGATGACAATACATACACTATAAAGAATTTCATCGGTGCGGATCTTAACGTACAGGATTACGGCTTCTATACCGAGTATAAATTTGTTGAGGTAATGAAAAAGCGAGCTGAGGCAAGAAAGAAAGTGATTTCGTTCGACGTCGAATTGATTTTGGAACAATAATACGGTACGCCACTCGGAACTTGCCGTTATATTTACAGTATCAAACAAACGATATGAAAGATATAAAAGTAAAAGTAACAGCCAGACACTACAGGTCATCGACTGGCTATAATGACATTACCAGCTGCCCGCTTGCAAAAGCACTACAAGAAATGTTTCCGAAAGCGGAGGATATATTCGTCGCAACAGGGCATGTGGATATTGATGACAATACGTACATTATAAAGAATTTCATCGGTGCGGATCTTTACGTAGAGAATTACGGCTTCGATTCCGAGAAAGAGTTTGTTGAAGCAATGAAGCGTAGGGTGAGTTCAAGAAAGAGTGTCATATCTTTCGACGTCGAGTTAATTTCGCTATAATACGGTACGCACCTCCAGATTATATAGCGAAAGGTCCCAGGGCGAAAATGCTTCTGGGACTTTCTTTTATATTTACACTATCAAACGAATGAATATGAAAGTAAAAGTGTACAACACGAAATGTTCCCTCGTGGCGGTGAAGATGAACGAGCCCGAGTTGTTCAACCTTCTTAAGGGCCACTTTTTGGCTTACAAGAACGAGGGTGAGCTCGATGGCAGCGTGAGAAGCTGTATTGTCGGCCGGACGACCGTTAAGTCGATTATGGGCGACGTAGAGGCCTTGCGCTACGCGGACAAGGCAGCAGAGTGGGAGCCGATACTGCAGACGCTGTACAAATACACCGAGAAGGGGTTTATTTACCTATCGCAGGTAGACCAGTACATCATAGACGGCTTAGTCCCTTTCTGCCTGGAATATTAAGCTACTTTTACAGTATCAAAATAAACGTATGCAAGTAACAGAACTTAAAAAGGCATTTGTCAGTAAATTGAGTGACGAGATCGATGCGGCAATCGCACCGATACTCGCGAAGTACGGCCTCAGCCAGGAACTGGTTGGCGGCACGTTTTCGGCCAACGAATGGACGAAAAAAATAAAAGTCGTTGTCCCTGGTACGACCAGTCCAATGGAGGCAAGGCAGCTTGAACTTGTCGGTTTGAAAATCGGCCAAGCCTTCGAGTACAAGGGAGACAGGTACACCGTTACTGGCTACAACTCACGCGCTCCCCGTTTCCCGGTTGAGGCCAAGAAAAATGGCGACACTAAATCGACCACGAGGTTCCCGGTCGCGACCGTTCACAACTTGCTCGGCACTGGTGTTACAGCCGCCTCTTTACTTGGCAACGAGGTGCTGAGCCACATCGGCCACTGCAGGCGCGGAGGCCAGGAAGGCATCTGCTTTACCGAAGGCCAACTGAAAAAGTTCTCCGACTACATCGGGGAGAAGGAGTATGTCGACCTGTACATCCCGCTTCCAGGCATCACGATGGCCGAGCAGAAAAAAAGGATCGACGCCGAGAAAAGTGGTATTGCCCCTGCATTCAAAATGCAGAATGCCCAGTACTGGGAGAGCAACACGGGTTCGCACGGCTGGTGCAACAGGTACTCAGGAAAGGTTGAGCAGTGGGGTTAAACATAATTCTGGAAAGGTCCCCCCGGGGACCTTTCTCTATATTTACATTATGAAAGCAAAGACGATAATATTCGACTCCGGCAAGGAAACGGAGGTTAAGACACTCGATTTCCTTTACGACTGTACAGCCCCGATTATAGCTGTTGAGAGCTGCACAGAGCCAGGTAACATATTGATAACCAAGTACATAGTCGGCAACAAGTCGGACTTTGTGACCATATCAGGCGGCATTGTGCGCATGATAAAGGTTATACAGGACGGCAAGCCAACGAAAAGCGATGTGTTTACGAACTGGTAGCACTGGGAAATTAGGCTTACATTTACGCCATGGAAAAAGATATAAAGCTTCACATTAACTCTCAGCATTACGGGTATTTTGAATCCAAAGACGATGCTGTAGATTTTTTGCAGAAAATGTATAACGCTCATCATGTGCCATGGGTATTTGTAGAGAAATTTTTTCAGATAACAGACGGTGAGGGAAATGTGCTCGGTGAGGGCAAGATACTCAACGTCATTAACTTATAAACCAATATGAAAGCAGAAGTACTTTTCGCCTGCGACGATCCCTTGATAAAGGCGTTGGTGATAACATTGTTCGTGGTGCTCGGTTTCGGCATTGGAGTCCTTGTCAGGACTTGGACCAAGCACTCGGAATAGTGCCTTCAAGGCAAGTCTCTTGTGACTTGCCACTATATTCGTTGTATTAAAAACAAAACTACATTGCGATGAGAAAAATTTTACTTTTGTTGGTATTGACCGTTGCCATATCAGCCTGCAGCAAGGACAGCTATGTCGTTGCCAACAAGGGGTGTGCTACGGGCGACAGGCTGATCCGTGTCAGGAAGTACAAACCGCGCTTCATTGAGCAGGAGAGAAGGCACTTCCTTGGCATCAGCTGGCTCTAAGGACTAAAACCTATATTTACATCATAATACAGAAGAGCATGAAGTTCACAATTGATTACAGTAAGTGGAGAGCCGGCGGCAATGAGGTCGCCTCTATAGGCGACGGTTGGACCAGCTTGTTTAACTACCAGGGCTACATGTGCTGCCTCGGCCAGGTATCGCTGCAACTCGGCAAGAGGGAAGATGAGATATACGGCAAGGTTTGTCCAAACGAGGTACACGACTTCATCGGTAATATACTTGTTACTGGTACGGGATTTCATACAGATTTGACTATAAAAGCAATTAAAATTAACGATGACTCCAATTTGGATACAGCGACGCGGATAAAAGTGTTAACAAATCTCTTCCGAGACAAAGGGCACGAGCTCGAGTTCGTAAACGTATCTCCCGGTATTGTTGCCTAAATTCACATTACAAGCGAAAGATATGTGGCTCACAAAATTTTTTCAGTATCAGTTTCAGACACGCAAGTTAGACAGACACGCAAGTTACTTCTGGGAGTGGCACGGTGATGTTATAGATGCCGTTGAGGACATGATTGACATCGACCGCTCAGATGCCCAGGGCCTTGTTGAGGTGAACTTTGACAAGGTTACGGACGGATGGGACGCAGACCTAAGCGCCAAGGACGTCGCTGCGCAGATTGTTGTCAGTGACGTGACATCATAACCTCCCGGAATTATTTTCTATATTTGCTTTACAAACAAACAATATGGAAAGAGACTTCACCGACATTATGCAAGAATTTGGTCTGGCTAAAGGCAAAGTGGCCGAAAAGGTAAAAGCAGTTGCGGCCAATGCTCCTAATGTATCAATCTACGCTGTGGGCGGCTTCCCGATATGCCGTGGCTTAGACGATAGCTACACGCTCATGGGCAATCACATTGATACGCATAAACTTGCTTTCCTAATCACGGAGGGTCTCGGCCTGTCTGGTGTGATGACGTATGGCAATCCTAAATACAAAACACTTCACGAGCTTGGTGAAGCATGCCGTTTTTTCCAGCACGACTGGGCATTCAACTGGGTGACAATCAGCCTGTTAATCGCAAATCAGCCGGCAATCGTTGAGAAATCATTCCTGCGGCACAACAAATTCTACGAGAGCTGGACGGTAGGGGATCACCCGGATTTGTTCGGCATAAGCGGCAGCATAAAAGACTTCAAGAAATATTCACTAAATTACGTTAACGAATCATTCGACGCGCCGACAAGGGCCGTAATGAAATCCATTCACGACAAATTCTCAATACTATGGCGATAAACCCCAACAACTTCATAAAGGCCGCGTCGATGACGAACATATACAAGTTTATGATATATATGTTCCCTCCAGAGTGGGAGCCCATTGCTGCGAGGATTACCGAGACAGGCGTTGAGTTCGACTCCGGCATGTGCAAGTGGGCGCCTCGCTGGAGCAACATACCCTGGACGGTAAAGAGCGGTAAGACGGAGCTCGAGGCTTCCCTGAAGACTTGCCTCTACCGCATTCACGACTGCTTCCACCAACTTTGGGGCTTGCCGTCGCCAAACGGCGACTTCTCCGAGAAACAGTACTACCTGTTCAAGAGGGTTCAGATGTGCGGCGAGGTCGCTGTTCTCACATTAAGCGAATTTATACTGTGTAAGTACATATACGATAACTGTCCTGAGGTTAGGCCTTTACTTGAGAGACGCTGTTCCGTACCGATGATGAATGGTCCATTGAGTAACAAGACGCCTTTAGAGATTGCCATGCGCTTGGACGACATCCTGCATAAGAAGAGCAAGCCGAAGTGGGTGAGGGACGACGTCGACTCGACCAAGTTCTATGACTACTACGTCCCCATGCTCGAGGCCGACCGGCAGGGCATAGACGTCAACTGGAAGGCCATGGCCGCCGCCAATTGGAAGCCTGACAATGTGCCCAACTCCCGCTACTCGCACGACCTGGACGGCCTGGAACTGACGATATGGATGATAACAGACTTCTACCACCTGATGAAGACCGACAGCGATATAGACTGGGGATTGACCAGATTCAACAGGGAGCGGAGAAGCAAAATTGTGCTGCCTGAAGGCTGGCAGTAGCACTTGGAAATAAAACCTACATTTACATTACAAAACGAAAGACATGAAATTGTTTATAGTAAATTTCAAGTACAAGGCTCAGATGTACGACGACAGCGAGTATCCAGTACTGGCCGTACCAGTGTGGGCTGTGGACGATATTGACGCCATTGATGTGTTTGAGAAATCGCCGAATTACGGTGGTAGTTATAAGATCGAGACGGTTTGTGAGGCACTCGGCATGCCTGAACGGCCTCACTGAGGATCGCGGCTTAAATTTACATCATCAAATAAATATTTTATATGGACTTTTACACAATGAGGGAAAATTGCATTGCGATACATCAGGTTTGCCATGAAATTGGTTTGGTAACCAACATACTGCACCTGCCGCAGTTGACCATCCACAAGGACGAGCTTGCCACGAACGAGAAGACGAAGTCTTGGTACGGCATGGGCCGTTACGCCAAAGAGTTGTATGACGATGCAGCCATGTGGGCTCAGCTCCCGTCTTTCCAGAATATAATTTCGAACGGCCAGAGCAGGTCGTGGAGCAAAGAGAGTGCAAGGCTGGAACTGCTCATCTGCTACGAGAAGCTTGGCGGCATGGAACTTTACACATACGGCAAATAAAACAAAGCTTATGCATCTCGTTAATGAATTTTGCTCGGCAATCGGCTTGCTCCCTGACAGCAACATGGAAGACGTCAAGTATACTACGGACTCGAGCGAGTTCACCGTTGTTGACGGTGAGGAAAGTGACTACGGCATCATCAAGTACTTCGTAGACGATGTTCTGGTTGCACGAAAAATGGTGCACGGCGGCGACCATGAGGAAATCGATTTTACCTTTGAGGGCATCGAGCTGCTGAAGCAATCGACCTTGAGGCTTATAGCCGGAAGAATCGGTGAGCTGAAGATAAACGCCTGGGAATAACGACTTAAATTTACGATACAATAAAAGATTATGACATACGGTTTCACATCGGAGAAGGAAGCGAGGCGCGAGGCCTTTGAGGTTTGCAAGTCAATGCGGATCGGCAAGTGGGAGATAAGGACATGGCACAACACTGGCGCTTGGCATGCCTCCATTTTCTGGAAGCATTTCGCCTTGCACATATACCCGAAGGGCTACCAGTGGGACAGGTTCAGCCTGCTCATAGGTCACGACGGCTTCGGCATCATTGATATAAAGACGAGCACCGGCAACGATCCGAATGAAGTGGTTGAGAAGTCAATACAGCCGGCCATAGAGGCCCTGAGAAGGTACACTGACGTTGCCGACTGGCTTAAGACCTTGTTGCCCCAGGAATAACGACTTAAATTCACATCATGAAAAATATAACGACTCTATTTTTATTCGCCTACTACGGCATTTGCATTTACTTCATACCAGTTATCGACAGCCGTCCGGCACTGCAGGCCTTCGCCATATACGTGTTTCTGCTGTTGCTCGGATTGCACTTGGCAAGGATGATAAACCGAAAAATAATCGCCAACGATGCTCGCAGGCGTTCCGAAGCGGCCGCAGAGAAATTAAGGAACGGGGATCAGGAATAATCCAATATATTTGTATTACAAAAGAGAGACCATGCAGTTAAAAGAAGATCCAATGTCCATGGCGCATGACGAGTATGTTAACGATTTCGAAGGTAAATCTACCAAGAAGGCATTGAATGAGTTCAAGGACAAGTTCGGTGAGTTCCCGTCCATATTCGCCAACTGCCTCATTTATCACTGCGCTTACGGCGAACACACGAGGAAAGCCGAGGAGGCTAACAATCTCATAAGAAAATACCAGCTGCCATTAATCGCGCTGCCGACGACCTTAAGGGGACAAAATTCATTCACCGTTCAGTTCGACCGTTCTAAGGTGTCACACTAACACTCGGAAAATTATCTTATATTTGTAATATTAAAATGACAAGTATATGATCTCTAAAAGTTTAAGCGCGACAAGCCGAATTGCTAAGAATCTTAGCGAGGCGTACTCAGCTACAAAAGAACTGAGGGAAGCGCAGAAGGCCCATGGTCCGAGCAAAGAGAAACGCAGTGCCTTGAGAAAGAAGAGAAAGAAGTAAGCGACTTCGACCTGCACCTGTGGCGGAAAGACAGACGCGGCCACCGAGAAGTGGAGCCTGGGATAGCCCTGAGCATAATATTGGGGAGCAGTAAGAGTACCATAAGTCCTTTAGTAGCAACGGGTGACCGTGGAGGCGGGAAATGAAGGGTTGTGAGTTTAAGTCTCACCAGGTGCAGGACGAATTTGCCTTTGGAACTTGCGGCTATATTTGACCTATCAAACAAAACAAATATGCTGACTAAAAACGGTACCAATTTTGAAATCGACAATGAACAGGACTGCGTTACGATGGAGGCCGAGAACGGCACGGTAATGCTCGGTCTGGTATTTGGTGAGTTCGGCCCTGAGCAAGACTCCATGGCGCTGCATACGCACTGCAACTCACCGGAAGGCTACGTGGTAGTCACCAACCAGCAGATGATGGACCTATTTGAGGTATTCTGTTACAACATAGACAACAGCTCCAACCTAATGAGATTGGACATCAAGAGGTTCGGGACGATAGAGCCCGCTGGGAAATAGAACTTATATTTACATCATGAAAAAGAAACAACGAATACTCGAATTTGTTAGGGACAAGGGCGAAGCCTCATACTCGGAAATTGTACTGTTCATCGTCAAGATGAACAACGCTGTTTACCCGAACTACAAGCCGAGGTTTCAAGACGTACGCGGCCAGAACGCGGGTGGCTTCTCAGCAGGCTCACTAAAAAGCAAGCCGTACCTATTGCTGGGCACGAGCAGGCTATGCAAGATGCCAAACGGAAAGTACAAGGCCTTCTTTGACGTGCCTGACAACTCCGCCTTGTACGACGAGTGCAAGCGCGAGAAGGGGTGGCGGCAGACCATCAACAAGTCTTTATTGACGTTGCCCGCCGGGGAATAAAACCTATATTTACATTACAAAACAAACGAATATGGCACGTTCACGTTACACACTACTAAAAGACAAGTTAGTCCCAGGCCAATGGCTGTTCACCTGCTCAATGGAGCCGCAGCAGTTCAAGGAGTTCGACAGGGTTAGAGACCTTAAGGACTACGACCCATCTTGGCTTGAGAAGAGCCAGGAGGAGCAGGATGACTTTATCCACGACGATTTCATCACCATGTGCGGTTCGAACCACTCGATATACAACTGCAGCTGCACGCCGGTAAGCGAGGCATACGGCATCTGGTTCAGGGATAACAAGATACACCTGCTTTGGGACGAAATAGACAAGGCCAACCCACGTGAGTCACGTGCGGAAACTTTCAACATTTGGGAACTGTACGAGCAGGAAGTCAAGAAGCGTTGCGATGCTGACGGCATCACGTTCGAGGGTTTCTAAGGGAACAATCCATGGCAGGTCTCTCGGGACCTGCCACTATATTTGTATCCTAACAGATAACAACAAATTTGCTTTTATATGTACACACAAAAATACTTTTACGCGGTTAAGTATGCGGTTAAAGGGCTTATTGAGTCAGAGTGGCTTGTGGCCCAAATGCCAGGCCCAGTCAAAACGTTTACCGATATATTAAATCTTAAAGAAGCTGCTGTAACTTACCTCGGGGAAAACGGCACGCTGCAAACGCTGAATGATGCGTATTTCGACAATATATTCAAAGGGCCCTTACCTAAAACCACAGTTAAAATACCGAATTTTGCGGATGCAGTTGTCATAAATGACTGGAAACTGATAAGGGTTGAGGGCTGGAAAAAAGATAGCGACGAAAAGCCCGCCTACCTTAAGGACACGTTCGTGCCAGACTACCATACACCGCCGATGTACCAAAACGGCTAAACCAGGAAATCCACTTTATATTTGTATTACAATAAAACAATATGGAAGTATCTCTTAGGTGTATTATAGACAGCGATCCGTCCTTGAAGTTCTTTTACGACAGGCCGATCGACCCCGACCACCTAAAGCACCAGGTACTGGTAAGAATCTTCGTCGCGCAGGTTGCGTTCGCCAAATGGCTTGACATCGCTTATCCCACAAATAACTAACATGAGGCACATATACACGCCGGCAAGAGGCGAGCACAAGATATACGACCTTGCGGAATGCGAGGAGGTTACGGACGTCAACTTCACCAAGGCCGGCCGCACACGCTGGATAGGCGACGAGCACGTCGAGGACTTCGCCGCGCCCGGTTGCGGCAGGATCGTCTACCGCTTCTCGAGGATCTCCGACGACGGCATATTCGCCACCTACATAAGCGGCTCCTGCTACGAGATGGACATAGAGGACTGCATGTAGCACCCAGGATATAGACTTAAATTTGTTATATGAAAGAAAGAGTAGAAATCGAACTGGCACGCATTAAATTAGAAATGAAAGACTGGAAAGTTGTTCCTTTTTATCATTTAAGAGCAACCTGGAAAAGATTGTTTGCTGAACACCGAATACTGCAGAAGTTACTGGATGAAGAAAATACGGCCACCGAGAAAAAATAACTACTTTTACATCATAAATAACAAAGCATGTCAAAGACGCTCGCAATTTTCTTCCGAATCAAAGACAAGAAAATAAAAACAACCGTTACCGATATTAAATTCATGTGC
>Ga0302186_10000540_pt1 | contig 33700 bp, 34 predicted proteins | sample II_Bog_E1_2_FD_198782 | JGI IMG/M metagenome (GOLD analysis project Ga0302186, IMG submission 198782) | Peat permafrost microbial communities from Stordalen Mire near Abisko, Sweden - II_Bog_E1_1 | ecosystem: Environmental > Terrestrial > Soil > Wetlands > Peat | place: Sweden: Abisko... | reverse complement strand
GACTTTTTTTAGATTTATTACATAGTTCGTGCATTAATTTTTATACGATCTTTATCTAATTAAAAAATATGTATAGTTCAAATATAAATTTATTTAATGTAGAAAAGCTTTATAATTTAGACTTATTGAATAAGTATAAAAATAAAAATTATTTTAGTATTTCTCGGGTAAAAAAATTAAATCTTAATATTTCTATGAATAACTTTTTATCTACGAAAATATCAAATGGTAAGGAATTAAATGATTTAAAAATAAAATTTTATTTCCTTTTATTTTTAACTTTTAATTCAATACCAAATATTAAAAGTGTAAATAATGTTAAATCCTTTAATTTGGTAAATAAAGTTAATAATGAAGATTTTATTTTAAATATAACTTTAAAAAACAAAAATAAAATTTTATTATTTCTTTTTTATTTTTTTATTGAAACTAAAAAAAATTTAGAGTTAATTTTATTAGACCAAAAAAAAACTACTCATTACTATACATCCAGTGTGCCCATTATATTTTTTAGTGATCTTTTTTTTCTTTTAAATTCTTTTTTCTCTTTTAATGGGATTAAAGAAAAAACGCTTAAATTTTCATTTTTAATTAAAAATTCTAAAACAATAAAAACGTTTGCGTATATTCAAAATTTACCTTTTTTTAGGTCAAACATATAAAAATAAATATGAAGTTGATACTTATTCTAATAGTTTTTTCACCCTTAGTTGGATTTTTATCCGGTATGTTGTTTGCAAAACAATATTTTGGTAAAGGCGTAACTTATGTTACAACCGGTTTAATTTTATTATCTTTTTTAGGATCATGTTTTGTTTTTTTTAATGTTTTAGTTTATGGCGAGTCTTTTAAAGCGATGTTGGGGTCTTGGGTTCATGTGGATTCTCTTAAGGTAGACTGGGCTTTATATGTTGATAGCTTAACTTCAATAATGCTTCTTGTAGTTACTTTTATTTCTTTATTAGTACATTTCTACTCTATTGAATACATGGATGGAGATCCTCATATAGTAAGATTTATGTCATATTTAAGTTTATTTACTTTTTTTATGTTAATATTAATTACCGCAAATAATTTTTTACAAATGTTTGTAGGTTGGGAAGGTGTTGGTTTATCTTCTTATCTGTTAATTAATTTTTGGTTTACTAGAATTCAAGCAAATAAAGCTGCTATAAAAGCTATGCTTGTTAATAGGGTAGGAGACTTTTTTATCTTAATCGGCTTATTTTTAATACATTTGATGTTTAATAGCCTAGATTACGACATTGTTTTTAATTTATCAAAGAGTTTTGAGGATTTACGAATAAATTTTTTTTATTTTGATCTTAAATTAATTGATTTAATTTGCTTATTTCTATTTTTCGGCGCTATGGGTAAATCAGCTCAAATAGGTTTACATGTTTGGCTACCAGATGCTATGGAAGGTCCAACTCCAGTTTCTGCTTTAATTCATGCAGCAACGATGGTAACCGCAGGTGTTTTTTTAATTGCACGTTGCTCCTTTTTATTTGAATTATCGCCTTTTGTTTTAAATTTTATTGTTTTTATAGGCTCTCTTACTGCTTTTATTGCTTCAACTATAGGGCTATTTCAAAATGACATTAAAAAGGTTATTGCTTACTCAACATGTAGTCAACTTGGTTATATGATTTTCGCATGCGGCCTTTCAAACTACGAAGTAGGTGTTTTTCATTTATTCAACCATGCATTTTTTAAAGCTTTATTGTTTTTAAGTGCGGGTTCGTTAATACACGCTCTTTCTAACGAGCAAGACATGCGAAAAATGGGTGGCCTTTTAAGAGTATTGCCTTTTTCTTACGCTATGACTTTCATAGGCTCACTTGCGCTTACAGGGTTCCCGTTTTTAGCAGGTTTTTATTCTAAAGATGTTATACTTGAAACAGCATTCGCTAAATACACTGTTTTAGGTCATTTTAGCTTCGTTTTAGGTATTTTAGCTGCTTTTTGTACGGCTTTTTACTCAATGAGACTTATTTATTTAGTTTTTTTAAGTAAAACAAACGGTAATAAATATACTGTTTTAAATGCGCACGAGGGTTCTATTAATATTTCATTGCCTCTGTTTTTATTATCTATTTTAAGTATTTTTGTTGGTTTTATTTTTAAAGATCTATTTATTGGATTTGGTACCGATTTTTGGAACGGAGCAATCTATATACAACCAAAAAATTATTTAATGTCCGATATTGAATTTATAAATTTATCAGTAAAACTACTTCCTTTAGTTGTTACTATACTAGGAATAATTTTAGCATTTTTTCTTTATAGTTCAAAATTAAATGAATTTTTTAATTTAAAAAAGTTATTAACCTTTAGAGTTTTTTATAGCTTTTTTAATAGAAAATGGTTTTTTGATAAGTTCTATAATAAGTTAATAAATTCTAATTTTTTATTTTACAGTTACTTTTTTTCGTATGAAGACATAGATCGTGGTATTTTAGAGTTTGGAGGACCTCATGGAATAACGGAGGTTATATCTAATTTTGTTTTAAGATTTAAGAATATTCAATCTGGAAACATTTTTCATTATTTATTAATTTTTTTTATATGCATAAACATTTTCATATTTTTATTGTATGTTTAAAAAAACAAAAACGTGTAGTTTGTTTAGGGGTTTTAAATTTTCCTTCTTTTTAAAAATTTAAAAGTTTTTTTCTATTTTGTAGTGAGGAATTTTGCATAATTAAAGAATTTTTCAATTTTTTATTAAATAAATAAAAATCTTCTATTTGAAGTTTAAATGGATAATAAGAAATTAAAAAAAAATTTTCTATTAAAAGGGTTTTTAATAGTAAATTAGAAATTGTTTTTTTACTATATATACTATTTAAAAGTTCACTGTTATTCAGCATTTCTTTTAAAAAAAGAAGATGTTTATTATAAAATACTTTATTAAATTTATTATTTATTTTAAAACTTTTAATAAATAAATTTTTAATAGAAAAATTCATTTCTAAATTCAAAGTGGGTGTAGTTTTCTGGGGTAACTGTTCTAAATTTAAAAAAATTTGTTTTTCTTCAAATTCTGTTTTTGAAGATAAAAACAATACATTTTTATTTTTTTCAAACATATCAGAGTTGTGAGTATTTACCCAAACAATATTATTTGATTTATTTAAATTCTTTTTTAAATAAATAGAATCATTCATGTTTAAGCATATAATATTTTTGATCGTTTTAAAAGAGCGGTTTGTTATACTTTCAACATTTAAAAAATCATTAATAAAACAGCTTAAAGAGTTTTTAAGATTTAAAATTATAGAGCTTGAAATTTTTTTTTTAATCGTATTGAAAAAAAAAATTTCATTAAGACCTCGTTTATAAAAAGCCTCGCCTATAACTATTATAGGGGAATCGAGTTTAATTAGCATCTTTGAGTTTGAATTTTTTGCTTCAAAAAATTTATAAAATAAATTTAAACTTAAATTAAGAGTTTCAAGTTTAATATTTGTTTTAGTCGGTATACCGAAATTAAAAATTTTTAAGAAAGATTGTTTGGTTTTTAAACGAATTTTTAAATTTAAAATTGTATTTTCTATTTTTAAATCTGTGCAAAAAAAAAAACAAGTATGAGATTGAGTATCCAATTTGGAGATTTGAGTACTCAACCAATTTATTGAAAAATTAAATGAGTTTTTTGTACTTGAAAAACTTTTAACTTTAAATTCTAATTTAACAGTTTGATTATTAAAAATAAATTTAAAGATAAAATTATTTATGCTTTTAATATATAATAAGTTTTCTAGATCTAAATTTTTATCTAATAAAACTAAAATTTTTTTTTTACTTTGTGTATCCTCTACGGTACTAAAAAAAAAATTTAAATTTAATTCATTTTTTAGTAGAGATCTGTTTAATGAATTTGAGTCAAAATAGTATCGAGACGCATCAGATAAGAAGCTAACTCCGTTCGTATTCTTAGGAAATACTCTAACGATTTCACTTTCTTTGGTGCTAATATAAATCCCAGCATTTATGGTATCTGCTAAATCTATGGATTCTTTTGTTCGAAGTTCCCAAGGTCTGGTTTTGTATGCATAAGAAGCTGAGGTTAATGCTCCTACGGGACACAAATCTATAACATTACCAGAAATTTCACTATCAAAAAACTGTTTTGAATTTTGCATAGTAATATAGGAACCTATTTCTGTTCCGGAAGATCTATTTAAAGTGCCTATAAACTCTTTACCGGCAATTTCGCTATCAAATCGTACACAACGTGTGCAATGTATGCATCTCGTCATAACAGTTTTAATTATATTATTAAAATTTTTATCTTCGACAACTCTTTTAGACTCGAAATATCTGCTTTGGCTTATACCAAAGGTTTTAGCCTGATCTTGTAAGTCACACTCCCCTGCTTGATCGCATATAGGACAATCAAGCGGATGATTTAATAGCAAAAACTCTAAAACATTTTCACGTGCTTTTTTTACAGCAGGGGTATTTGTATATATTTTTATATTGTTACTTATGGGTAATGCACAAGACGCTACTGGTTTGGGTGTATTAGAAATTTCAACCAAACACATCCGACAGTTACCCGCAACAGATAAATTTTGGTGGTAACAAAAGCGTGGTATATCTAAACCTATAGACTCACAAGCTTCTAGTACCGAAATATTGCTTTTATAATAAAAATCCTGATCGTTTATTTGTACTCGAAGTCTAATTCTATTTCTAAGTATTCCTGACATAACTCGTAATATGTATTAAATTCAGTAAATGCAAGCCAAAACCCTAGTGTTCTTTTTGTTATTTCTGGAGTCTCATTTTCAATTGATTCTAAAAATTCTAACCAAATAAGACAATATATAATATCATTACGCTCAAATTCTTGCCACTCTAGTTCATCTTTTATTTGATATTCAGGAGCACCAAAATACTCTTCATCAAATAACCATAATTTTTTCTCAACCCATCCTATACTAGGCACCAGTACTAAAAGGAATAAAAAATAAAAAATTGTTGAGTACATACCTATTTCTATGAACGGAGATTCAACAGGTTTTTGACCAATCCACCCTAAAATTATAAAATCAGATACTAAAAACCAGTACATAAATGAATAAACAGGTCTAAATTTAGAACTGCGCACATTCGAAAAATTTGTTATAGGCAATAATAAAAGTATTAGAATAGCGCTAATCATTGCAAGAACACCACCTAATTTATCGGGAATAGATCTTAATATCGCATAAAAAGGCAAAAAATACCATTCAGGGACTATATGCGGAGGTGTAACTAGTGGGTTTGCTGGTATATAGTTATCGGAATGACCTAAAACGTTTGGAAAAAAATAAACAAAAAAAGAAAAAATAAATAAAAAAATAAAAAAAGCAAATAAATCCTTTACATAAAAATAAGGATAAAAAGGAATTGAATCTATATTTGTATTAATACCTGTAGGATTATTAGAACCTTTTTGATGTAATAAACTTAAATGAATTAGCACAAACCCTACTATTAAAAATGGTACGAGATAGTGTAAACTAAAAAATCTATTTAAAGTGGCATTATCGACAGAAAACCCGCCCCACAGCCACTCTACAATCGAACCACCTATTACTGGTATCGCAGAAAAAAGATTTGTAATAACGGTTGCACCCCAAAAACTCATCTGACCCCAAGGTAGTACATACCCCATAAATGCAGTTGCCATCATTAATAAAAAAATTATAACCCCGCTAGACCATAATAAACCTCTAGGGTATAAATAAGAACCAAAGTATAAACCTCTAAAAATATGAAAATATGTTACAATAAAAAACATAGAGGCACCATTTGCATGTAGATAGCGAATTAACCAACCGTTGTTAACATCACGCATGATATGTTCTACACTATTAAAAGCAAACAATATATGCGGTGTATAGTGCATTGCCAAAAAAACACCAGTAATAATTTGTATAACTAAACATAAACCCGCTAAAGAACCAAAACTCCACAAATAATTTAAATTTATAGGAGTAGGATAACTTATTATATGGGATTCCACGAATGACAATAAAGTATTCATGTTCCAGCGAGTCCTGTTATTAAACATAATTATATTTAATTTGTGGAAAAATTCCTATGGCCTCTAATTGTTTTTCATAAACCCAACCCATAAAAAAATTGGCATCAATAACTCTTGCAACAATAGGCATAAACCCGTGATTAACCCCACAAATTTCGCTACATTGACCATAATATAAACCGTCTCTTTTAATAAACATTGAAGCTTGACTAAGTCTTCCAGGGCAAGCGTCCACTTTTATACCAAAAGAAGGTACACACCAATTATGTAAAACATCATCTGAGGTTATTAGAAGTCTAATATGTGTTTGAGCAGGAAGACATATTCTATTATCAACTTCTAATAATCTATACATACCTTTTACTAAATCTTCTTCAGGAATCATATAGGCGTCGAACGCTATTGTGATATCTTTTAATAAATAGCTTTCATGAGCGTAAGTGGTGCTAAAATCAGAATATTCGTAGCTCCAGTACCATTGATGCCCAATAACTTTTACAGTTATTGAAGGTGTTATCCCGGTGTCATCTAGAGAATATAATAATACAAAAGAAGGCATTGCTATAAAAAATAGGATAACAACAGGTATAAGAGTCCAAATTATTTCTAACTCACTACAATGACTAAATTTCAAACTTTTTGAATGCTTATTTATATTAAACTTAATAGATATATATAATAGTAGAGTGCATACAAAAAACCCAATAATTATGCAGTAGAAAATTAGATAACTGTGGAAATCTTGCATGCCTTCAACCAAAACAGTTGCAGGATCTTGAAAGCCAATCTGCCACTCGACAGGGGTGTCACAATAACTAAATGTAGACATCACTTACCAAACACGAAAATCAGTACAAGCGAACGTTTTAAACGCTCTAATACATTTTATTTTATTATTGCCGAAAATAATCGACGTATGAATATATACTTTTATGTATATATAAAATAGGCTTAAAGGGCTCTATACCTTTTATATAACGAAAGGGGGGGGGGGGAGAGTTTAACTCCTATAACAGAATTAAAAGGACTCGAACCTTTACTTTTTCGCATCAAAAGCGAACGCTTTACCAATTAAGCTATAATTCTGATTTAAATATTTTTTAAATGGACTTATAATATGAATTTATATATACGTATCTCTAATTGATTTTTTAATATTTAAATGGACTTATTTGCTAATTTATTTATACGTATATTTATAGATTTTTAAAAATTTTATAGAAATCAAGTATTAAAAATTTTGTTCCAGCTGCACGTTCCCGTACAACTACCTTGTTACGACTTCATCCTGGTCACAAATTCGATAATAAATATTTAAGACACTTTTATAAATATATTTTTTTACAAATAAAATCTACAAAAATTTTAAATATTTTCAAACAAAACCTATTCCCAGCATGTGACGGGCGGTGTGTGCAAGATCTAGATACTTTTTCACCGTAGCATACTAATCTACGATTACTTGTGATTCCGCCTTCATTTAAACGAATTACAGTTTAAAATCCGAACACGATAATTTTTTAAGATTTACTTCAAATTGCTTTATTGTATAACTCTTTGTAATTATCATTGTAGTACGTGTGTAGCCCAGTCTATATGGGCCATAAGGACTTGACTTCATTCTTACCTTCCTATAACCTATGATTATCCGTCTCTTAAAAGTTGTTTTTTTCTTTTAAAGAAATAAATACCAAAATAAAACAAGAGTTGCGCTCGTTAAAGAACTTAATCAAACACCTCACGGCACGAGCTGACGACAGCCATGCAACACCTGTAATATTCTATTATAAAGTACATTTACCTTTTAAAATAAAAATTAATTTTCATTAATTTCTAAATATTATTCAAAAACTGGTAAGATTTTGCGTGTATTATCGCATTAAACCACATACTCCACCACTTGTGTAAATCCCCGTCAATTCCTTTGGGTTCCAACCTTGCGATCGTACTTCCCAGGCGGAGAGTTTAACGCGTTTGCTGTGACATCAAGACTTCTAAGCCTTAACATTAACTCTCATCTTTGACAGCGTGGACTACCGGGGTTTCTAATCCCGTTTGCTACCCACGCTTTCGTCCCTTAGCGTCAGTAAATAGGCCAGGCAGTTGCTTTCGCTGTTGGCATTCTTTTATGAATCTCAAGATTTCACTCTTATGTATAAAATTCTACTGCCCTCCCCCATACTCAAGTAAAAATAATTATATGCTTTAATAAGTATAATCTTAATTTTTAACAAATAATTTTAGTTACAACCTACGAACACTTTACGCCCAATTATTCCGGATAACGCTAGCCCCTCTCGTATTACCGCGGCTGCTGGCACGAGATTAGCCGGGGCTTCTTTTTTAATAAGATCATTCTACTTATTTACGAAATAGTTTTACAGCCGATTTTACAGTCGTAGAACAATAAAATCTTTTTTGCCTTCCTCACTCACGCAACATTACTAGATCAGGCTTTCGCCCATTGTCTAATATTCCCTACTGCAGGCAGTTAAGCCTGGACCTTGTCTCAGTTCCAATGTGGCTAATCGTCCTCTCAGACTAGCTAAGGATCTTCGACTTGGTTGGCCTTTACCCAACCAACAATCTAATCCTACATAAGCATATCTTAAGTCGGTATAAACCTAATTATATATTTTCGATGAATAAACACTCTTTGTTTAAAAAAACAAATACGATTTTATATTTACTTAAGGTAACATTCTTATGCTTTACTCACCTGTGCGCTATGTTCTTATAGAACATTCAACTAACATGTATGAAGTATGTTGCAAGCGTTCATCCTGAGCCAGGATCAAACTCTCTATAATTTACAAATTTAATAAAATTTGAAAAGATATAATTCTAATAAACATTGACAAAAGTGGGAGGATTTATATTAATATTTCAAGACAGGTTTTTGATCTAAAAATATTACACCTCGTACACGATAATACGAAATAATAATTGCAAGACCTATAGCGGATTCTGAGGCTGCGATCACTAGAATAAACATAGAAAATATTTGACCATATAAATCATCGAAATACGCAGATAAAACAACAAAATTTAAATTAATACTAAGCAACATTAATTCTATACAGATAAGAGTGATTAATATACTTTTAGTATTAAAAACGATACCAAAAACACTTAAACAAAATAAAACTAAGTTTGCAGCTAATTGGTTAAAAAACATAAATTGAAAAAATTAATATTTTTTTTTAACAATTCCTTTAAGAAGACGGTTTAAGCGAAGAGTACTATCTTTATCATAACTTAAAACGACAACTTTATCACGAATTTTTATAGTTTTACTGTATCTTGGTAAAACAAAGTAAATCAACAGAAGATATAAAAATAAAAAGCTTATTAAAAAATTAAAATATTGAAAAGCAAAGGTATATAAATCGAATTGAGGCATATTTTTTTTTGTTTGTTTGTTTGTTTTATTAATTTAAATCTAAAATTTAATTTTAATTTAGTGTTATTTAAACTAAAAGCTTTAAAGCTCTTACATTTTAAACCTATAAACGTAATTATCTATTACGAGATATTATTATATAAAATTTTTTTTGGGTCTAGTTTCTTACTTAGATGCTTTCAGTAATTATCTATTATAGACGTAGCTACTCGGCACTACCTTTGATAAAGTAACCGATACACAATAGGTCTACTTAACTTGGTCCTCTCGTACTAAAGTTTACAACCCTCAATTTTAATAGCATTCACAGTAGATAGGGACCGAACTGCTTCACAGCGTTCTGAACCCAGCTCACGTACCACTTTAATCGGCGAACAGCCGAACCCTTGGGACCTACTTCAGCCCCAGGATGTGATGAGCCGACATCGAGGTGCCAAACGGTCTCGTCGATAAGAGCTCTCAGAAACCATCAGCCTGTTATCCCTAGCGTACTTTTTATTCGTTGAGCGACAACCTTTCCACGCAGAATTGCCGGATCACTATGGCCGACTTTCATCTCTGTTTGATTTGTTAATCTTACAGTCAAGCAAAAATAAACCATTGCGCCTTTAATTTTTGCCTTTGCACACCTCCGTTACTTTTTAGGAGGTGACCGCCCCAGTCAAACTACCTCTCATAAGCTGTCTTTATTAAAAATAATAAATTTAGTAAAAATAAAAAAAAAGAGTGGTATTTCACTTATCGATTTTAAAATCTCCCACTTATTCTACACAATAATTATATTTTTACAACTTAAAATCATAGTAAAAGTGCATAGGGTCTTTCCGTCTAGCTGTAAAAAACCCGCATCTTCACGGGTATTTCAATTTCACCAAGAGTATGTTGGAGACAGTGGAGAAGTCGTTACGCCATTCATGCAGGTCGGAACTTACCCGACAAGGAATTTCGCTACCTTAGGACCCTCAGAGTTAGAGCCGCCGTTTACTGGAGTTTAATTTAGTTGCAACAGCAACACCACATCACTTTACAGCACCGGGCAGGCGTCAGTCCCTATACTTCTTTTTTCAAATTTGCAGAGACTTGTGTTTTTGTTAAACAGTCGCTTCTCCCTCTTTAGTGACAACTTTTCAAATTAAAAATAACAATTCTTAAAATTAAAGTCACTCCTTCTTCCGAAGTTACAGAGCTATTTTGCCGAGTTCCTTCAACATAATTTTCTTGAACGTCTTAATATATTTTACCCACTCACCTGTGTCGGTTTACGGTACGATTTTAATAAAAAAGGCTATTTCCAGAAAGAAATAAAAAAAAAATAACAAATCAATAAATTAATTTTTAAATTTTTCCTTTGTCACCTTTTAAAATTTCCCATCAAAAAAAACGATTGTAATTTTTCTTAGGGATCGATTTTTCTTATTTAATTAAATATTTAATAAGAAACCTTGAGTTTTTGACGACAATGATTAATAAACATTGTTTTTAGCTACTAATGCCAGTATACTCACTTCTAATACCTCCAAACACTTTTACAAGAATTCTTTACTGGCATATAGAACGTTCTGCTACCTAAAAATAAAAAAAATTCGGATTAACATGTTAATTCTCTATAAATTTTCGAATCGTAAAATTTCATTTATAAGTTGTTACACTTTTATAAAACGGTGGCTACTTCCAAGCCTACGTAATATCTGTCTGTATTTTTTGTATTCTTATAAATTACATGTAAATTAAAGTCCTTATTTTTTATACAGGGCTGTTTCCCTTTAGACATATAGACCTTAGCGCCTATAGTCTGACTCCACAAACTAAATAAAAAGTATTCGCAGTTTTTTAGAATTCAGTAAAGCGTTAAACCCCCATCATTCTAAAAGAGCTCTACCCCTTTTTATAATTTTTGCAGGCTATACTAAAATATATTTCGCAGAAAATCAGCTATCCCTAAGTTTGATTAGCCTTTCACCCCTAACCACAAGTCATCCCAATCTTTTTCAACAGACACGGGTTCAGTCCTCCATCGCATATTACTACACAAACTTCAACCTGCTCATGGTTAGATCACTTAGCTTCGGATCTTAAAATTATAACTATACCCCCAAAACTTTAAAAAAAGATTAAGAAATAAATTAATTTAGCCTTCTAATTTAATATTAAACTCGTTATAAAAATAAACTCACTGGCCCATTATGCAAAAGGTAACATTGTAATTATTAATAAACCACAAAAGTTTTTTACATCATATTTTAGGATCTTTTTTAACACTAAAAAAGTTCTTTTTCACTTTTCCCTCACAGGTACTTGTTCACTATCGGTTATTAAAAAGATTTTGTTTCGAGAGTAGATTCCCGATTATAGCAAATTTAACATAATCCGCTATATAAAAAAAAGCACTAAAAAGACTACGGGTCTTTTACCCATTTTAGAATAATTTCAACTTATTTAATGCTTTTCACTAATAATCGCATTCGCTCGCCACTACTAACGACATCTCGTTTGATTTTTTATGAGTTACTATAATGTTTTACTTCACTCAATCTTTTTTAAATTCTCTATTAGAAAATTTATTTTTAGGTAATTTAACATCATTAAAAATTTCAATTAAATTTTTGCACTTCACAACCCTAAAATTTTTAATACCAAAGCAGCCCTATTATGCAAAAAATTTCTTGCTTCTAAATAACTTAAATCAAAAGCTATAAATATTTAAGAAAAAAACACGTTTAATATTTTAATGTGCGTTTAAAACGTCGTTTATATATAAACAAACAAGTATGGTAAAAACATATGCTTGTAATACAGCTACTGCAAACTCTAATACAACTAATGCAGGTAGAATAAGCATAGGTACTATGAAAAAATAAGCTTCTAATGTATTATTAGCTAAAACTATTATATCCCAGCCAAACGAAACTATAATTTTTAATAAAGCATGACCAGCAAGCATGTTACAAAAAAGTCGTATAGCTAAACTAAGGGGTCTAAATAGATATAATATAAACTCTAATGGAACTAAAAGAGTAGCAATACTTAAGGGTGCACCACTAGGTAAAAAGATATTAAACCACTCCCACCCTAATTTTTTAAAGCTTAAAACATTTATTGCAATAAAAAAAGATAAACTTATACTTAAAGTAAAGGCTATATGACTAGTTGCAGTAAAATAATAAGGAGCAAGACCAAAAAGATTTAAACAAAATATATACAGAAAGATTGTAAAAACAAAAGGAAAAAATCTTTGAGCATCAGCATCAGCTATGCTGCTTAATACCATATCTAAAACAATAAGATAAAAAAATTCAAAAGTTACTTGAAAAGATGTAGGGAAAAGTGGGAAATCCTCTACACCGTTTTTTCTAACGATGGAACCTATAACAAGCATACCTATTATAGTACTAGTAAAAAAAAGCGACAAAAATTGAGTGTCGAAAGAAAATGACAATACTCCTATACCAAACCGATTAATGGGCATTATTATAAACTGTTCTAATGGACTATATAACATATATTTTATTCTGTGATAATGTTTTTTTTAACTTTTTTTATAAAACATTCAAAATTTTAAGACCCCCACCAGTAGATCGTAGCAAAAAGGAATAACCACACTACGTCCACGAAGTGCCAATACCATGCTGCAGCTTCAAAACCAAAATGATGTTCTCTTGAAAAATGATTAGCAAGTAATCTACCTAGGCAAACACATAAAAAAAGAGTACCTATAAAAACATGAAATCCATGGAAACCAGTAGCCATATAAAAAGTAGAGCCGTAAATACCATCAGAAATAGTAAAAGAGGAAGTTACGTATTCTAAAACTTGAAAACCAGTAAATAAAACAGCTAAAAAAATAGTAACAGATAAAGCTTTAACAGCTTGATCTTTACTACCATAAACAATAGAATGATGAGCCCATGTAACAGAAGCACCTGAAGATAAAAGAAGTATTGTATTTAATAATGGAATTTTCCAAGGATTAAAAACAACTAGGAAAGCAGGAGGCCAAACACCCCCAATAAGAAAACTAGGGTTAAAACTAGAGTGGAAAAAACCCCAAAAAAATGCAAAAAAAAACATAATTTCAGAGACAATAAACAGTAATACGCCCATTCTAAGCCCAGACTGTACTTTAGAGGTATGTTGGCCTTCAAGAGTTGCTTCTCGAACAATATCACGCCACCAATTATAAGCAGAACAAATTAAACAGAAAAGGCCGAATCTAAAAAAAAACGAGCCTGCATAACCATGCATATATAAAACGCCTCCAAAAGTTGAAATAAAAGCAGAGAAAGCCGAAATAAGGGGCCAAGGGCTAGGATCTACTAGGTGAAACGGGTGGATTTGATTATTTCTAGACATAAAAATAAAGTTTTGATAATTAACTTAGATATGTAATTAATTAAGTAAATTTTTGAAGAAGTTATAAACAAACTTATATATAAAGCGTCTCTTTAAGCATATTTGACCATCAAAAGTATATAAAAAAAATCTACTAAAAAAAAAATTTGTTTTAAAATTCATAAATTTTATTTACCAACGATAATGATAATTTGAGCTATGAAGGAGTGTTTGCTCTATATTTAAAAGCTTCATTTGCAGCACTCTAGAAAATGGATTTTTCTTTAAAATTAAAAAAATTTCTAAAAACATTTTTTTGTAAAAAGAAATTTTTTGTTTATTATTTTTACACCCTAAAATAAGCCACTTAACCGATAAATATAATTTTCGTTTACGTGTAATAAGAAAAGGTATAGATAAGGATTTATTTCTGGATTTAACGTACTTCAGCTCAGTTGATGTTTTTATACCCGCGTAAAGTTTTTTTAAAATAAAACTAAGAGGCAATTTAAAAAGGCTAGATACTTTATTTAAAGCTTTAAATAGGATACTAGATGCTGTAGTTTTTTTACCTTTTCTCATAAGCATACCTAAAATTTTTAGATACGAAAAATACGTCAAATTTACTGCTTTTTTGTATTTAATTTTAATCATATAAACTATTTACCCTTTTTAATTCTTTTAGTACCATACAGGGAACGAGCGCTTTTTCTATTATTAACACCTCTAAAATCATACTTACCACGAACTAAATGGTACTTTACTCCGGGCAAATCTTTAACGCGACCGCCTCGAACTAAAACAGAAGAGAATTGTTGTAAGCTATGACCTTCGCCAGGAATATAAGCTTCCACAGTCGGCCCTTGAAAAACTTTTACCTTCGCAACTTTTCTTAAAGCTGAGTTAGGTTTTTTTGGTGTTCTAATCAATATCTTAAGACAAACAGCTTTTTTTTGAGGATTCTTATTTAACGCAGGAGTTTTACACCGAACAGGTTTAGCGACCCTCGATAATCTACAAAGTTGATTGTTAGTGAGCATTTACATACATGCTACGGTATCAGTTGTTTAGCAATACTAGCCTTAAGTGGAGTTGAACCACTGACTTTACACTTATCAGGCGTATACTCTAACCAACTGAGTTATAAGGCCAAAACTGACTCAAACTATCACGGAGGGGACTTGAACCCCTACCTGCTTAACAGACTAGAACCTAAACCTAGCGCGTATACCAATTTCACCACCGTGACGTGAATAATAAAGAAGACAGGATTCGAACCTGTGAAAAGATACCTTAATAAATTTACAATCTACCACCTTTGACCACTCAGTAACTTCTTCAAATATATTTTATACCCTACAAATAGGACTTGAACCTATGACCCACAAGTTAACAGCTTGTTGCTCTACCAACTGAGCTATTGAAGGTTGTTTACCTAAGCATTTAAAATGATGACATACCTGATGCTAATGAAAAAATTTTTAAATATTTAGAATTTTTAAAAGTTCGAGAAATAGACCCAAAAATTCTCGTACCAACTAATTTATTATTCTTATTTAATAAAACAACTGATGGCATACTCGGGTTCACTGTACTATCACCGCTAAATAAAAAAGAAGCAAATTTAACTCTCAAAACAAGAGCTTTATACATTTCACCTTTTTTTACCTTCACAGACTCTCTCCGTTTTGATCTTAAAGTTTTAATCGAGACTAATATAGTATCTCCAACACCGGCATACCTTTTCTTAAAACCACCATGAACTTTTAAACAGGCTACTAACTTAGCGCCTGTATTATCTACAACCTTTAAATAACTTCCTGATTGTATCATATACAGCTTTTACCAAACAGATTTTTCATAACCCGGCACAAGACCAAGATGGAGTAATCTTCTTAATTCTACCCTAGAAACCAGCAATTTATTATTTACAGAACGCGTTCTACCAGTAAGAACACACATAGTTTTCAATTTAACTTTGGATATATTATTTAAATAAGATAAATTATACGCTATAAAAAAAGATAGTGCTTTATTATTATGCGAAACCTCATTATTTTTTTTATTAAAATTATTAAGGAAATTGATAAATAAAAATTTTTTAACACGCTTAATTAACTCAAAGCTTTGAAATTTAGAACGTAATTTAATATTTTTTATTTTAGTAGCTTTCATAAAAAAACTTAATTACGCATTATTCAATGAACCAAACTCACCTTCATCATCCCAGTCAAAAGCCCCAACCTGCCACAATATAAACATTGAAATAACTAATTCAAAAAAAAAATCTAAAAAAAAATTAAATGACAAACTACTAAAAAAACTCATTTCACTAGCCCAAGGTAAAAAAAAAATAACCTCAATATCAAAAACAACAAATAAAAGTGCAATTAAATAAAAACGAATATTAAATTTAATCCTCGAATTACTATAAGGATCAAAACCACACTCATAAGCAGAATATTTTATTGGATTAGATTTGTTTTCACTAAAAATAAACGCAAAAACTAAAATAGCCGTTACAAGCACTAAACAAAAAATAAACATTATAAGTAAAGAATAATGTTCTTCGTAAAATCGAGTACTAAAAAAAGACTCCGCGCCTAAGTTAAAAAATTGCATTTTCATATGTATATATATATATTATAAATTTTATTATCACGATAAAAAGGAATTGAACCTTGAAAATTTAACCAAGCTATAATGCTGTTAAAACCACGTACCGTAAAAATTTTTAATCAGATTAAGCAGAGACTCGAACTCTGTTTCTAAAATTTGCAATTTTAAACATCAACCTAAATGTTTCATAATCAATCTTTCAAAAAAGTTTATATAAAAAGGGGAGCAAAGGACTTGCACCTTTATCTACGGATTATGAGCCCGATGAGTTACATTACTCCAACTCCCCAAAATTAAATATATATATAAATTAGTATTTTTTTAAGTATAATTATAAAAAAGTTTCCCCCATAAAAGTATCTATTTTCTATAATTAAATATTACCGTACAGATCCTATAATTAATTTGTCGTACACTTAAAAATACGCATAATGAGATTTGAACTCATACTCTTTGCTTGGAAGGCAAATTATCTACCATTAATTTATACGCGCTATCTTTAAAATAAAGAAGATTCTATGTTATTATTATATAATATAAATAATACAAAATAAAAGGTATAAAAAACCTAAAAGTTTTTATGTAAAACAACCTTAAATCTGTTTATTTGTAGGGAAAGTCTTATTTGTTAAAAAACCAACTAAATTTTGAAGCTTGTTTAGTTCCAGAAGTTAAAGTAAGAAATATGATATAAAAAAATAAAATCACTGAAACTATTGAAATATAAGATCCGTAACTTGCAATCGCATTCCAAGCAGCAAATGCATCTGGGTAATCTGGTATTCTTCTAGGCATACCAGATAAACCAAGAAAATGCATAGGAAAGAATGTTAAGTTAACCCCGATAAAAAAAAGCCAAAAATGTATTTGACCTAAAACTTCAGGGTATTTTAAACCAGTAAGTTTGCTAATCCAAAAATACCAACCAGCAAACATAGCAAAAACAGCCCCCATAGATAAAACATAATGAAAATGTGCTACAACGTAATATGTATCATGCAATACGGCGTTAATACCCGAATTCGATAAAACAACACCAGTTAAACCACCTATAGTAAATAAAAAAAGAAAACCCATAGTAAACAACATTGGGGTTTGAAAAACAATCGAACCTCCCCACATTGTAGCTATCCAACTAAAAATTTTAATACCTGTAGGAACAGCAATAATCATTGTAGCCGCAGTAAAATAGGCACGAGTATCAACATCTAGTCCTGCCTGATACATGTGGTGCGCCCAAACTACAAAACCTAAAACACCAATAGAAATCATAGCATAAACCATACCAAGATAACCAAAAATAGGTTTTTGAGAAAAAGTAGACACAATATGACTTATTATACCGAATGCAGGTAAAATTAGTATATAAACTTCTGGATGTCCAAAAAACCAAAATAAGTGTTGAAATAAAATAGGATCTCCTCCACCTGCTGGATCAAAAAAACTTGTATTGAAATTTCTATCTGTTAATAACATAGTAATAGCACCACCAAGAACTGGTAGTGATAAAAGAAGTAAGAATGAAGTAATTAAAACAGACCATACGTATAAAGGCAGTCTGTGCATTGTCATACCAGGCGCACGCATATTAAAAATTGTAGTAATAAAATTAATAGATCCTAAAATAGATGAAGCACCTGAAAGATGCAAGCTAAAAATAGCTAAGTCTACAGAAGGACCCGAATGCGCTTGAGACGCACTTAATGGTGGATATACTGTCCAACCAGTACCAGCTCCTGATTCTACAAGTGCTGAAGTAAGTAATAAAAGTAATGATGGCGGCAGCAACCAAAAACTTATATTATTCATTCGTGGAAATGCCATGTCGGGTGCACCAATCATTAGAGGCACAAAAATGTTACCGAAACCACCTATTAAAACAGGCATAACCATAAAAAAAATCATTAAAAAAGCATGACCAGTAACTAATACATTATATAATTGATGATTACCTAATAAATAACTATTTCCTGGGCTTGAAAGTTCCATACGTATAAGAACTGACATTGTAGTGCCTAAAACACCAGAAAACATACCAAACAGTAAATATAACACACCGATATCTTTATGATTCGTCGAAAAAAACCATCTCGAGAAAAAAAGATACGTATTATGAAGAAATGAAGAGTGCATTGACTCATCATTCAACAGGGGCAGAACACAAATTTTTAACAAACCAAAAAGTCTTACTTACTATTTCTTAGCATAAATAGTATGCTCTAACGAGAAAAACGGGGCTCGAACCCGCGACTCTTAGCTCGACAAGCTAATACTCTACCGCTGAGCTATTTTCTCTGGTAAATTAAAAATAAGTAACATCGGGATTGAACCAATGACCCTTTCGTTGTAAGCGAAACGCTCTACCTCTGAGCTAGTTACTCAAAAATTTTTACTTAAAAAAAGAAAGAGAGGAATGGCTTTGTTTTGAAAGCTGACGGCTATGAAGCTGTTGAGTTTTTTTTTTTTTTATATTGTAATTAAAGGTAAGAACAACAGAACCCACAAGTGCAACAAGTAAGATAATACCGGCAATAACAATACAGATTCCAAAATAATTAAATAAGCACTGACTAAAAGCTTTAATGTTTGAAAAACTATCGAAATTAATAAATAAAGAATCTAAAAAAAATATTTTGGTAAATAAAAAAGACGAATTAAAATGGTGCAATAAATAAAAAACAACTGGTAAAATAATAAATAAAGTAAAACCTATTTTATAAAACTCTTTTTGGGTTAAATTTACCACTTGCAAATCAAGCATCATAACGACGAATAAAAACAAAACAGAAATGGCCCCCACATAAATAATTAAAAAAAGTAAACCAATAAAATCAAATCCGAACATTATCAATAAAACGGATGAGCAAAAAAAAACAACAACAAGAAAAAAAACAGAATGCGCTGGGTTTTTAGAAAATATTAAGATAGTGCTACAAGTTAAAAAAATTAATAATACGAAGGTTTGTAAATATAGTATAAAGTCCATTTAATATAATAGATATCAGGATAATGTGATTTGAACACATGACCTTCTGCTCCCAAAGCAGACACGCTACCAATTGCGCTATATCCCGAAATTTTTTAAATCATTTAAAAAAATGGCGAAAGTAGGGATTGAACCTACAACAAACGAGTTATGATTCCGTTACTCTACCAATTGAGTTATAACGCCAAAACTTGGAAATAATCGGATTTGAACCGATAACTTTGTGCTTGCAAAGCACACACTCTACCAATTGAGTTATACTCCCAATGATATTACTATTATTTTTGCTTTAAGTAGCGCACAAACCCCTGTAAAGGTATAGAATTTCTATGATGAACAAAACTAGTATCAATTTTTGAAAAAGACAAAAAGTCCTTTAAGATTATAATGCTTCTAGTGTAATGGTCAATCTCACAAAAAGAAAAAAAAAATATTTTACCAAATTTTTTTCGAAAAGTTTTAAAAACTAAATGACTGGTCAAATTTAAAACGTCGCCTTTTTTTAAAAAAAAATACGTTTTTTTAAGCAAACCATTTAAATAAACACCATTTGCTTTTATATATTGCTGTGCAGAGCGGACACTAACAAAAAATTTAATTTTCCATAAAAAAATATCAACTCGAAAAATAGGTCTAATTAACATTCGTTGCCAACATAAATATTTATTAACTAAACTGTTTTTAAAAAAACTAATAGGTAAAGATCGACTAAACAAATAAAAGACGTTTTTTTTTAAAGAGAAGGCATTTCTATAACCGTATCTTAAGTTTAAAAAACGAGTTCTAGATCTCCAAAGTAAATATTGATTTCCAACAGGTAAAAATTTTGCACGATATTTTTTTTTATAATCTAAAACAAGGCCGTTCGTTTTGCGAAGACGTCGTTTATTTAAGAAAAAACGAGACCATTTTTTTAAGCGCTTTTTTAAAAAACGAGTGACGGGCTTCCATTTACTTCTTTTAAACTTACAAAGCTTTTTAACCGGAAATCCACGAGTAAACGCTAATCTAACTTTCGAAAAGTGTTTATATTTAAAGAATTTAGTCATATTTTTATAATATATCATCAGAAGAACTGTTGCTTTTCGAACAATTCACCCGTTGCTTGTTGTTTAAAATAGAATTTTTTAATGTGTCTTCAATAAGAGTTAGAATAAAAAAAATTTTTCTGTTTGTATCAATTAAATTATTAATGGAATAAAAAGAGGATGATTTTAAAGTACCAGATCGAATATTCATTATGTTTATTAGAAATAGTTTGTTATTAAAAAAAGATGAGGCAACTGCCTGGCTGTTTATTAAATCAGTAAAAGAAATTAAAATTTTTTTCGCAACAGTTGTAATAATAGATTTTTCAGTTAAATCTCGTTTAGAAACATTTTGATAATCACCATTAAAACCCAAATCTTTTTTTATATACGTATCAAAGAAATGTTTAATTAAATTTGGGTATTCAGAATTTTCAGTATTTAAAAATAAGAACTGAGGCGGACAAGCTGTTCTTAAATCAACACATAAAAAACGAATCATGCGTATGAATTGTTTTAATTCTTTTTGAAGTTTAAAAATATCTAATAAAAAATATTTTTGATTTTTTAAAGAAACACTGCTGTTTAGTTTTAAAGCTTTTTTAGAGGAATGAATTAAAAAAAAATCAGAAAGAATAAGATTTTCACTAAAATGTAGTTTTAATTGTTTTTTCATATAATAATTTTTATTTTTTTTTTACAACTTTAAAATTTGGTTTTTCATTTTTAAACCACACACCTTTACCTTTATAAATATCAGGTATTTTCATTCTTTTTATTTGTGAACAAAAAGTTCCAAGCTTATTGACGTTTAAAGAGCGAAGTATTATAGTACTTTTTTTTTTATTAATCTTAACAGAAATATCGCTATCAAGCTTTTTTTGAAAAAAGTGACTAAAGCCGAATTTAAACAACAATACATTTTTGTTTTTATTTATTCTAGCTTTTAAACCTAACCCTTTAAAAGCTAAAACTTTCTTATATAAAAAATTAGTTTTAAAATTCTTTTTTTCAATAAGTGAATAATTTACATAAAAAGCTTGACTTGCTTGTTTAATAATAACAATTTTTGTTTTATTAATAAAACAAAAATTTAATTTTTTTAAATTTTTATAATTTAACATACTATTTTTATATCATTAACAAAAAAAAAGAGCAATACCACCCTTTTTAAATTTTTTACAATCGAATAAATCCATAAAGCCCGCATTAGTAATAAAAACCATCAAATTTTTTTGCGGGTTTAAAATACACAATTTTTTATAACTTACACTATGATTATATGAGCGTTTTGAAATTAGTTTTAAATTTTTAAAGGGATTATTCCCAAAAAAATAGCGCAGTAAAATATAAATTTTTTTGTTTTTTACAAAAAAAGATTGGATAAAACCCTTTTTATATAAAAATTTTAAAAGTGCCATATAACATATATTATATGATAGAATCAACTTTTCTCGTTTTAAAACAGACGTACTTTTTAGTAGTACTAATAATGTTAGTATTTTGCTATTCATTTTTTAAAAGTGTGTTCAAAGGCGGATTTGAACCGCCGACAGGTGGATTTTCAATCAACTGCTCTACCACTGAGCTATTTAAACATTGAACATATAGGGATTTGAACCCTAGGCCATTGGATTAAAAGTCCATTGCTCTACCAACTGAGCTATATATTCTAATACTAAAACATACCTTTTATGGGAATCGAACCCATATTTTTATCGCGAAAGGGTAAAGTCCTAACCATTAGACGAAAAAGGTCAAAATCTAAAATTGGATAAATAATGGGATTTGAACCCACAACATTTAAAGCCACAATTTAATACTCTACCTATTGAGTTATATTTATCAATCTAATATTTTAATGTCTTGCTTATAAAATAAAAATTTATTTATTATTGGAATCGAACCAACACCATTTTAAATGAGCAAATTTTAAGTCTGCCGCGTCTACCAATTCCGCCAAATAAATATTTGAAAATACAGGAAATGGTGGGATTCGAACCCACGGTATTTTTATATACTTCAGTTTTCAAAACTAACGCATTAAACCGCTCTGCCACATTTCCAAATATAAAAAATAACAACGATTAACATTTTTATGTTATAAAAACTTTATACTTTATATTTGTATAATATATAAACTATAAATATTATAGTATATTAAATAATAGAATTTTAAACTTAAAGAGATTTACTTTCAGGTTTCCTAATTCTTTTATGATTATTTCTTTTTATTAGCCTCTTTTAATATAAATGTTAGCTTTTTTTTTAAGATATAAAAAACGGGACAAATTCAAAGTAGTCTTTTTTAAAAAAGTGTGTTTGTTTACATCGCTATTTTTTCATTTATTGTGTTAATAAAAGTAATACTAAATATAGTACCAATTATTCATTAATTTAAGATTTATACTTAAATTTAGATTATTAAAAAATTACTTAAAAAAAAATGTTATTATTAAAAAAAAAACCAATTATCAATAGTCAGCGTAATTCTATTCATTTTAAAAAATTTTTACTATCTAAAAATAATAAAATTGTAAAAAGTTTAATTTTTGGTAAAAAAACTTCTCAAGCGGGTCGAAGTTCTGGACGTATTACAACATACCATCGAGGGGGTTCTGGCGTTAAAAAGCTCTTTAGATTTATAAATTTTACTTCAAGTAAAAACTTGTCGGTAATACTTTCTATTATGTATGACCCTAGAAGGGGGGCTTTAGTTGCGCTTTGTTATAATTTATTAACGTCTACTTTTTTAAACAGTTTATCTACACTAAATACTTTCCCTGGTTCAATTATTTTTTCTTTTTTAACTTTCCCAGAGTTAAAATTGGGATCCATACTGCCTATGTCTAAAATACCCGCAGGTTCTTTAATTCATAGTATTTGTATTAATCAAACCCAATCAAAATATATTAAATCTTCAGGTATGTTTGGTTTAGTAACTCAAAAAACATTAACTTTTTGTAAAATAAAAATGCCTTCAGGTTCAATAAAAAAGTTTCCTATAAATATTTATTGTAGTCTTGGTGTATTAAATAATGCGTTTTTAAATAATATTGTTATAGGAAAAGCAGGCCGCTCTCGATTATCTGGCAAAAGACCCATTGTTCGCGGAGTGGCTATGAATCCTGTTGATCACCCACACGGCGGTCAGACTAGTGGTGGTACGCCATCAAAAACTCCATGGGGTTTACCAACAAAAGGAAAACCCACTCGAAAAAAAAAAAATGTCACGCTCTAATTGGAAAACTAAAGTTTTTAATGTAAATTTAATTCTTAAATGCGCAAAAAAAGAATTATCGTTTGTTGAAAAAAATATATTTTCTAGAACTTCATCGATACCAGCAAGTTTAATAAATACTGTGGTTTCGATTCATAATGGATCTCTGTTTAAAAATTTACTTATTACTAGAGAAAAAGTGGGTTTTAAATTTGGTGATTTCGTGCATACAAGAAAAAAACATATATTTAAAAAAAAATTTATTGAAAAAAAAAAAATTAAATCTAAAAATTAAAAATTAAAAAATATAAATGTCTCAAAAATCTAATCTGCTAACCGTAAGACCAACGAAACCTTTAGGTATAGTTGTTCACAATTTAAAGCTTTGGCCCTCTATATTTAATCTAATTACTAATTTAAAAAGACTTTTTATTTTTAGGGGTGTTTTAGTTTTAAAATCTTTTGTGGGCTCTGATACCAATTTATTTTTTTTAAATTTGCATCTTTATTATCAATCTGCTAAAATACTTTTTTACAGAAAACATATTGTCAAAAAGCTACAATCTTCAACACTTAAGCTATCTTCTTTTTTAAGTGTTTTTAATATTTATAAAGAAAAATTTAAATTCTCTAATTATCTTTTAAAAGCTAAGGTTTTAAATAGATTTTTAAACGATTATGTTTTATTTGATCTTTATCGTATGTTGCGCAGTTATATTAAAAATATTTTTTCGCGACGTTTAAATTTATTTTATGATTTTTTAAAATTAACAAATCTTTTCTGTTTTGATTTAATTTCCTTAGAAAGCTATACTAAAGTGTGGGGTAGAGTTTTTAAATTTTTATTACGAAAGTCTCATAATAAATTTTATTTATTTGTTAAAAAAGTTTTCTTATTTTTAGTTCAGTCTCGATCTTATTATCCCTGGAAAACCCCCAAATCGGGTTTTGTTCGTGGTATTAAACTTTTAATTGCAGGTCGATTAAGAGGTAAAAGCAAAGCTTCTTCTTATTTAATAGAAAAAGGCGGCGTACCTCAATCAATAGATAAAAATTTAGAATTTCATTCCTGTCATGTTTACACTGTTTATGGTGCTTATGGATTAAAATTTTGGTCATATAAAAATTAAGTAAAAAAATTATGTTATTAATACCTAAAAAACAAAAGTATAAAAAATTGCAAAAAGGAAGATCGTTTAATAAAGTTAAACCTCAAAACAACCATTTAATTTACGGTCAAATAGGCTTAAAAGTTTTAAATTCTGTTAGAATTAAATCTAAGCAGTTAATAGCAGTTTACAACAATATAAAAAAAAAAATTAAAAAAAAAGGAAAGGTAGTATTAACAACTTTCCCTCAAACACCGGTTACTAAAAAACCTACCGAAATTAGAATGGGTAAAGGTAAAGGTTCAGTAAACTATTGGGCTTCAAAAATATCTGCGGGATCAGTAATTTGTGAAATATCTACATTTTATACTGCTTTAGCCGTTAAAATATTAAAAAAAATTAGATTTAAAATATCACCTAAAACAAAGTTAATATTCAGACGATAATAAAATATATTTATGATTAATAATTTAACGAAATTTTCTATTAAAAGACATGCTATTGATGTTCTTTTAGCTAATAAATATAATAAAGGTTTTTATTCAGACACTCAAGAAGATTTGAATAAAAATTTAGTACCTTATTTAGATAATTACGATCGTTTTTTACGACTATTTTTAAAGCCCCAAGCTAAAATAAATAAAAATCAAGGCTCTTCTGTTTTGCTTAATGAAGATCCATTTCAATATTGGACTAAAAAGCATTCACTAATACGTTTTAGTTTTAAAACTTCTTTTTTTAATTTAAAAAAAAATAATTTGTTATTCTCATTAAATAAGATCATCTATTATTTGACTAGAGTATCTTCATCAAACCTTTATTTGATTTTTTTAGCACCTAAGAAATCAGGTTTTATTTCTTATTTTAATGGTATTAAAGGTTTTGTGTTTAATAGCGTTTTATTTAAACCTATTGTTTTTTCACAAGTTTTAATAAATATTTCTGCTGTAAATTCTTTTTTTTTTAGTTTTATTGTTCGAGTCCCCACTAATTTTATTAAACTTAAAGTTACACAAACACGAAAATTTAAAAGAATTTTTAATCATCGTACTAAAACTTTGGGTAAAAAAAGAAGTCTTAAATATCCATCAATTAAATACTTTTTTTACGTTTAATTTTCGTATTTTTAATACTCGCTTAAAATTACGCGAATAAAATTAAGAATGAAATCATTAATGAAAAAAGCGCAATTGCTTCAGTTAAGGCAAATCCTAAGATAGCCATTCTAAATAAATCATCTTTTAAGTTTGGGTTTCTAGAAATTCCAAGAATTAAAGAACTAAAAACTAATCCAATACCGATACCTGCTCCAGCTAACCCGAAAGTTGCTAGACCTGCTCCTATTTTTTGTGCTGCTTGAAGTAGCATAAAAAATTGTTATACGTGCGTTTGCAACGTATGAGTTTAGTAGGAGTTGAACCTACATTTTTACCGTTATGAGCGGTATACTTTACCATTAAGCTATAAACTCATTATTTAAAAACAAGAAGAAAGGGAATTGAACCCTTATAGGTGGTTTTGGAAACCACAATTCTACCTTTAAACTATCTTCTCTTTTAACCTATATTTATTAAATTAACTTTAATAGTTTTAGGTTTGTTTAAAATTAGCAATTTGTATAAAAAATTTAAACTTTTCGATTGTATTTTAATTATAATAGTAGATCTATTTGTTTTTAGTTGAAAATGTTCCATTGCTTTTTTATTTACGTGAGGGGATTTTAATAGAACTATTCTTTTAGTTTTTTGTGGTAAATTAATTTTTTTAAAAAAAATATTTGATTTTTTTAAAATATTTTCGATAAAATTTAAATAATGTTTAAATTTTTGTTGCTCTATTGTTTTAATATTAATTTTAATTGTTTTCATTTTTTAAATTAATATGGGAGTATGTTTAGTGTCGTTGTAGCCATTGTTGTTAGCAAAAATAAGCTTAAAGATGTTGGTAAAAAGTATTTCCATCCTATTGTCATTAATTGGTCATAACGATATCTTGGTAGCGCTGCGCGCATCCATACAAATAAAATAACAAATAAAATAATTTTTAATCCAAACCAGATCGGACCTGATTCTAAAAAATAAAAAGGACTCAACCATCCACCAAAAAATAGTATTACTGTCAACGCACTCATCATCAGCATATTTGAATACTCACCTAATGAAAATAATGCAAAGGTCATAGCTGAATACTCTACGTTATACCCTGAAACTAATTCTGCTTCTGCTTCAGGTAAATCAAAAGGATGTCTGTTGGTTTCAGCTAGAGCAGAAATAAAAAATAAAAGAAATAATGGAAAAAATCCTACAACGTTCCAAAGACCCTTTTGATTCATTATTATTTCTTCAAGATTAAAAGAACCTGTAAGAGTAACGATGCTTGCTATTATTAATCCTAAAGAAACCTCGTAGGATATCATTTGTGCTGAAGATCTTAATGCACCTAAAAAGGGGTACTTTGAATTACTAGACCAACCTGAAATAATTATTCCATAAACACCCACAGAAGATACTCCAAGGATATATAATAAACCAATGTTTAAATCTGCTAAAACAGCATGTTCACCAAAGGGTATTATCGCCCATCCTATTAAACTTATAAAAAAAGTGATTAAAGGTGCTATAATAAAAAGAAGTTTGTTTGAATCGCTTGGTATTATTATTTCTTTAACAAAAAGTTTTAAACCATCAGAAAGGGGTTGTAGTAAGCCTAAAAATCCTACCACGTTCGGCCCGCGTCGTCTCTGAATAGCTCCTAATATTTTTCTTTCGGCCAATGTAAAATAAGCAACTGATATTAAAAGGGGCACTACTATAATTAGTATTTTGATTAAAATAATGAGAGATAACATATCTATATTAATAATTGGAAAAGGTGGGATTCGAACCCACGATATAATTTCTTATATTTTGATTTAGCAAACCAACACTTTAAGCCACTCAGTCACTTTTCCTTGGGTTTTTATTTAAAAACTCTAAACCCGCTTCTTTTTTTTCTTTTTTTTTTTTTTACTCTGCAACCATTAAAAATCTTTTTAGGGTTTACATTAATAAGTAAAACATTTTTAATTATTTTTTCCTTGGGCTCTTTATATTTATATGATATTAAGGGTTTTCTTTTTTTTTTTGGTACCAATGTCTTTCTAACAAATCTAAAAATTTTTTTTTTTAATCTTCTAGGTCCACTGTACGTTAGTATATAGTTTTTTATATCGGTTTGTTTAATATATTCAAGTAAATCTGTAATCACAGTCTTCCATAAAAATTTAACCTTTCTTTTTGATATATTTAATCCCATTTTACCCCCAGATTTGACATATTCAGTTTTATTTTCCTTTAGATTTTTTACTAGACAAAAAATATTGTTTGGGGTTATTTTTATTGTTATTCTTTTAGTAAAAAAATTTTTTTTAAACTGTTTGTATCTATAAATACTTAAGAATTTTAGTCCTCTTAATAATTTGCGTCGTTTTAAGTTTCTTGTTAGTTTTTTTTCTGTAATAATAGTTCCAGAACCTCGTACTAATCTCCGTTTTTCCTTTAAATCGGCTCTTTCTTTAATGTATAATTCGTAATCAGATTTTTTTATACGCTTAAAATTTCTATTTTTCGCGTTAAGTATTTTGAATAGTTTGGATACTTGTTTCATTTTCTAATTATTCTTTTTTTTTACTTGGGTTAATTTTTTTTTTATCACCCTTTATTTTTTTTCTTGTATTTTTGTGAATGTTAATTTTTTTTTTGAAAGATAAACACTTTTCCATCACTTCGGATAAAGTTTTATTTATTATCATTTTATTAAAAATACTGTTTAGTTTTTCTGTTTTACTACTTGAAATACTAGTTGGACTTATTCTAAAATTTATACCAAGTGTGTTATGTAATTTTTTTGCAGAGTGCAAATTTAATCCAAAATTTAATTTAATTTCGTTTTTTATATTTTTAATAGACATTTGTTTATATAGCTGTGTTTATATAAATATATTGGTATTTATATTGTATTTAGTATGAATACTTGTTTTGTTTATAACTATTGATTGTAAGCTTTTTAAACTTATTTGGTGTGCGTATGTTGCCACCAAATAGTTTAACTTTTAAGTAAAATTATGGATCTAGTATCTTTAAAATCTTTCTTTCCCGAAATATTCTTAACAATTTCCGCAATGGCCTTTCTTATATTTAATACAATGTTTATTAATACATCCGTATTTAATTTTCCAGTGTTAAATAGAGAATTATTTTCACAAGTTTTTTATATATTGCTATGTGCATTTATATTAAATTTAAATACTGATATTGAGTCTTATTCGATTAATTTTTTATTTTGTAATGATTTAGGCTCAAATTCAGTAAAGACTTTAGTTTTTTTAACATCACTATTTGCATTAATACCAATTTATACCAGTTTCAGATTGCAAAAATTAAATTTTTTTGAGTTTTTTTTTTTTTATTTGATTTCCATTGTATCCCTGTTGTTGTTAATCTCGGTTTCTGATATGCTTTCCGCTTTTTTAACCATTGAACTACAATCTTTTTGTTTTTATATCTTAGCTTGTTTTAGAAGAGATTCATCTTTTTCTACAGAAGCCGGTTTAAAATATTTTATATTAGGCTCTTTTTTTTCGGGTTTATTTTTAATGGGTTGTTCTTTAATTTATTCGATTTGTGGAACGCTTAATTTTTTAAGTTTAAATATACTATTGACTGAATGTCTATTAAGTACGATAGGTTATGAAAGTCACTTTATCTTATTACTAGGTTCTTTTTTTATAATAGTTTCTTTATTATTTAAAGTAGCGGCTTTCCCTTTTCATTTTTGGGCTCCAGATGTTTACGACGGTTCCCCTTTAGCTTCTACTATTGTATTTGCTGTTCTTCCGAAATTTTCAATTTTTTATTTTTTTTTAAAATTTATGTCTTTAATAGATTTATTTTCCGAAATTAAAATTATACTTTTAATTTCCGGTGTTCTTTCAGTTGCTGTTTCATCTTTTTTTGCTTTGATTCAAAAAAAATTTAAAAAACTAATTATTTATAGTTCTTTAGCTCAAATAGGTTTTATAATAGGTGCCATATCTATAAATCATATTGATTCTTTTATTGCTGTCTTTTTTTTTCTAATTGTTTATATTATGACGTCAATTTTGGTATGGGCTAATATGAGTATTCTTCACTCTTTTTATTCTAAACTAAATAATTTTGAAGGTCGCGCTCATAATACTTTATATATAAGCGCTCTTTCATCTTTTTTTGCTTTTAATAAAGCATGGTCTTTTGTTAATATTATTTATTTTTTTTCACTTGCTGGTATCCCACCGTTTATTGGTTTTTTATCTAAATTTGTTATAGTTGTATCTTTAATAAATAAAATTGATTTTTTTATACCTCTTGTTTTTTTATTGGTTAGCGCAATAGGGGTGTTTTATTATATAAGGGTTTTAAAAATAATTTTTTTTGAAAAATCGAATAATATTAAAATAAATTTAATTGTTTTTAACGATAATTATTCAAGTTTAGAAAACTTAATAGTTTCTATTTTTTTATTTTTAATTTTATATTTTTCATTCTTCCCGTCTTTTATTTTAAATATAAGTTCTTTTATTTATTTTAACTCATTTTTTTCTTAATAAATAATTTTACATGATAAAGAATGATTTGAGATTTCATAGGCTTTTACCGGTTATTTCTATAAATATTTTTAAAAGAGAGTTGGTAGTTACTATTTCTAATGATCATATTCTTCATGCATTGCATGTATTAAAAGATCATATTAATTATAAGTACGCACTACTTTCTTGTTTATCGGGTGTGGATTTTTTTTTTAAAAAATATAGATTTTGTGTTGTTTATGATTTATTAAGTCTTTCACAAAATGCTAGATTAAGATTAAAAGTTTTTACCGCGGAAATTATATCAATTAAATCAATAATTTCTGTTTATATAAACGCCAATTGGTGGGAGCGGGAAGTTTGGGATTTTTTTGGGGTTTTTTTTAACGACCACAACGATTTACGTCGTATTTTAACTGATTATGGTTTTGACTATTTTCCTATGAGACGTGATTTCCCTTTAATGGGTTTCGTTGAAACTAGATATAATGATCTTAAAAAAAGAGTTGTATATGAAAAAATTCAGTTGACTCAGAACTATAGGGTTTTTACTCATGAAAGTGCTTGGCAATTTGTACAAGGCCCTACTATTTAAAACAAAATAAAAATTATATTTATGATTTTAAAAAAAAAAGAATTAATTAAAGAATTAAAAAGTTTTACGCTTAATTTCGGACCACAACACCCTGCTGCGCATGGTGTTTTAAGACTTATTTTAGAATTAGACGGCGAAACTGTTTTACGCGCGGATCCTCATATAGGTTTATTACATCGAGGTACTGAAAAACTTATTGAACACAAAACTTATCTGCAGGCTCTTCCTTATTTTGATAGACTAGACTATGTTTCTATGATGGCTCAGGAGCACACATATTCATTAGCCGTTGAAAAATTAGGGGATATTTTTGTTACTAAACGTTCGCAATATATACGAGTTTTATTTCTAGAAATAACTAGAATATTAAATCATCTTTTAGCTGTCGGGTGCCATGCTATGGATGTTGGTGCAATGACACCTTTCTTGTGGGCTTTTGAAGAACGAGAAAAATTAATGGAGTTTTATGAACGTGTATCTGGGGCTAGAATGCATGCGGCATATATACGTCCTGGGGGTGTTAGTGCTGATCTGCCTATTGGGTTTTTAGATGACGTTTTTATTTTTAGTGAACAATTTGAGCTTCGTTTAGATGAAATGGAAGAGATGTTAACTTCTAGTAGAATATGGAAAGAGCGTCTTGTAGACATCGGTGTAGTATCTGCTAAAGATGCCGAAGATTGGGGATTTAGTGGTGTAATGCTTCGAGGTTCTGGTATTCGTTGGGATTTAAGAAAAACTCAATCATATGAAGTTTATGACGAATTAGACTTTGATGTTCCAGTATCTACTCTTGGAGACTGTTACGGTAGATACGCTGTTCGTGTAGAAGAAATGAGACAGTCTTTAAAAATTATAAAATTGTGTATACGTAATATGCCCGAAGGTTCTATTAAAAGTCCTTCTAGTAAATTTGTAGCACCATCCCGCTTAGAAATGAAAAATTCTATGGAGTCTGTTATACATCATTTTAAATATTTTAGTGAGGGTATTATCATACCTCATGGTGAGACTTATATGGCAACAGAAGCGCCTAAAGGTGAATTCGGTGTTTATTTGATATCTAATGGTAAGGAAAAACCTTATCGTTGTAAAATAAAAGCACCAGGTTTCGCCCATTTGCAAGCTTTAAATATGATGGCTAAAGGTCATATGATTGCAGATGTTGTAACTATCATAGGTACACAAGACATCGTTTTCGGTGAAATTGATAGGTAAATTAAATTAAACAAAATAAAATTTTATGTTTTTAAATCTTATTATAATATTTCTATTAGGCTCTATTATTCGACTTTTTTTTGTATCGTCTGATGATCATTTTAGAATTCGTTCTATTTCTCTAAATTCAGCTGCGTATACTTTTATGCAATCAGTAATGTTTTTAGATTTTTTTAATCGAAACTGTAGCGGTTTTCAAGGTATAGTAACCTATAATTTCGGTTTTGAATCGTTAAATTTAACATTGAATGTAGGGCTAGATGGTATTTCGGCACTTTTTTTTGTTTTGAGCAGCTTTTTAATTTTTTTATGCGTTATATTTGTTTGGGAAGAAGAAAAAACTTTGAAAGAGTACATGATAGTATTGCTAAGTATCAATTTGTTTTTATTAATTGTTTTTAGTACTATGAATCTTTTCTTTTTTTATATTAGCTTTGAGGCTATTTTAATACCCATGTATCTTATGATAGGATTTTGGGGCTCAAGACAGCGAAAAATTAGAGCTGTTTATCTATTCTTTTTTTATACTTTAATTGGCTCGTTATGTATGTTAGTAGCTATAATATACATTTATTCCGTGGTAGGTAGCTTAAGTTATGAGTATATTCATTTTCACAAATTTTCTACAACAGAACAGTATTGGTTGTGGCTTGCTTTTTTTTTATCTTTTGCATCTAAAATACCTTTGTTTCCTTTTCACATTTGGTTACCTGAGGCTCACGTTGAGGCTCCGACTGTGGGCTCTGTTTTGCTTGCAGGTATTTTATTAAAATTAGGTGTTTACGGGTTTTTAAGATTTAATTTAGGTTTATTCCCTGAAGCTTCTTTATATTTTACTCCGATTGTTTTTACCTTGGCTATTTTTGGTGTAATTTTTGCTTCTATGAACGCATTACGTCAAACAGACATGAAAAGGATTATAGCTTACTCATCAATTGCTCATATGAATTTAGTAACTATGGGCATTTTTAGTTTTGATCTTATAGCTATTGAAGGTTCTATTTTACAAAGTATTAGTCATGGATTTGTTTCTGGAGGTTTATTTTTTTTAATAGGTATACTTTATAGAAGATATCATTCTCGTCAAGTTTATTATTTTAGTGGGTTAACACATTTAATGCCTTTATATTCTACATTCTTTTTAATTTTTACAATGTCGAATATAGCATTACCGGGCTCTAGCAGTTTTATAGGTGAATTTCTTATACTTGTGGGATTATTTAAATCAAATATTATTGCTTCGACTATGGCGACTTTGGGTGTTATTCTTTGTGGGTCATATTCTTTATGGCTTTATAATAGAATTTGTTTTGGTAATTTAAAACTTTCAAATATATTATTTTATCAAGATATTGATGATCAGGAGTTTACTGTTTTAATTATTCTTACGGTTCTTATTATTATTACAGGAATATTTCCAAGACTTTTTTTAGATTTATTACATAGTTCGTGCATTAATTTTTATACGATCTTTATCTAATTAAAAAATATGTATAGTTCAAATATAAATTTATTTAATGTAGAAAAGCTTTATAATTTAGACTTATT
>Ga0302186_10000539_pt1 | contig 33702 bp, 12 predicted proteins | sample II_Bog_E1_2_FD_198782 | JGI IMG/M metagenome (GOLD analysis project Ga0302186, IMG submission 198782) | Peat permafrost microbial communities from Stordalen Mire near Abisko, Sweden - II_Bog_E1_1 | ecosystem: Environmental > Terrestrial > Soil > Wetlands > Peat | place: Sweden: Abisko... | reverse complement strand
GAGGGTAGGGATATCTCAAACTTTTTTATAGATCATGAGATTTCAGTTCAATAGGAACTTTGACTTGAGTAGCAATTCCACCACCAATGTAGGGACTAAATGATCGGGTATCTCCAATGACAAAACTGTGTGGAGATTTAATTTCAATTTTAAATTATTTTCCATTGACTTCGGTCATTCCTTTCACTTCCCTGAGCACAACAGTATCGCCATCATTGAGGCCATGCTTCTTGTCATCTAATAGCACTGTGCCCTTCTCTTCTTGAGTAATACCAACGAAGTGAACTATTTTAACTTCTTCGCCAGTGGGATCAAAAATCTTGTGTTTTTCTCCAAAATCAACAAATGAATAACCATAGAGTCCGAGGTTACCAGCAAGGATGAACCCTAAATTTTTGCTGTGGCAGGCTTTGTTAAGATTGACTAAATAATCCTTATTGTAGTGATCCAGAACAACGACACAGTCGAAGTTGGATGAACTTTATTAAGAAAAAGATACATAGATTCAATAGAACAGTCAGGAGCAATGCTAACTTGAACGTTTGGATTTAAATTTTTAAGCTGAGCTAGGGAGGCTTATGCTCTAGATATTTTCCCGACGTGATCTTCTCGACAGTAGAAATTGCGACCAACATCTTCGATAGTCACAATGTTTGGATCATAAATGGAAACCTGCTTAGGTCCAGCTAAAATGAGGTTCTTAGCAACTTAAACGCCCAACTATATTGAATGAATAATTACTCCTGTGATTCCGTGAATAAAGACTCTCAAGGTCATGAGCTTACCTTGAGCCTAATGCCCGTAAACTGCCAGCTGCCGTGATAATAAATTTTAATCGATTTGAGATTTTTAAATGTCCATCTGCGAAAGATTTATTCAAGAGATAATTATAGATACAAGTATTATCATTAATTCTTATAAATAAAATCTTTGAAATTTTGAAAGCCTGAAAAATATAATGCTTCTCAGTCATATAATTGCTCTTCCAGTAAATTGTTATCTTCTCTCTTTGTTAAATGCAACATATTTGACTTAGCCTTTACTAATTTGAATAATAGTTGCGATAAATAGGATTATGTTTTAGAAATCATCTTTCTCATAACTTGTGTGCATCTTTTTTGAGAAATTGATTTAAATATTCCTGTTCGTGGTGAACTTAATACAATTTTTTTCTATACCACTCTACACGATTTTTATTTTCATTATTGATTCCATTTTATTCTCTCATCATACTGATTTTAGAAATTAAAATTATTATTGTTCTTTGCATCTGCATTGAATAGTTATATTATAATAAATTAACAGTGCAATAAATCAAATCATGGATATTAGACTCATAGCCATTATTATCTTGGCATTGCTCAGCGCAATCTTATATACCTTTTTCTAAAAAAATTTAGAAAATTTATCTGACCTCAAATATAGTCCTGATACGCGCCTCAGATTCTATACAAATGCTATTTATCAGGGAAAATCTCCTTCATTCGGATGGGTTACTAACAACACTTTAATCTACATGCACTACATGACGGCTTCTAAAATATGCGACATGAAGACACCAACTTACATTTTACCGGGCATATTTAGTCAAATCAAGCAACACTAACTGTATCTAAATGACCCCAATATTGCAGTTGCGCAGGCTATTGATGGTGGTAAAGGGATATATCTGTTGGTAAACAATACAAAGTGGGTATTTTCGGGCAATAATTTAACTAATGCGACTTATAACTACGGAGTGGACGAGGACAAAGTTATTTACGCGAAATAGGCATTCTTAAATAACTATCCAACAACTTACGTGCTGGACTGGAACTGATCATTTCCAATAAATTCCAAATTATTTATCAATTTTCTGATTTATTAATTGATAATTATAATATATTGAAGACGTTTTCACTCTGTTGCTATCTTATTTACATTGTTCTATATTCATACCCTTTTTTGGGAATTATATCAAAACTACAATGTTATCATATGTTGACATAAAGAAATTCTTAAAGAGGGGCAATAAAATATTATTGGCTTTCTTAAACTAAAAATCTTTTTTATTCTTTAAATATACAAGAATTATTTTATTATAAAAATAAAAGAATAAGAGGATAATAAGAATGGCTTTACCAACAAACTATGTTAGCAGGATAAATTTTACTAACTTTTCTCCCGAAGAAGCTCATATCAAGGCAAAACACCTGTCAAATCAAATCACTGAATATAAAATTCAAACAAACCAGACTTTGCCTATTGAAGGATTTGCAAACGGAGCAATTGATCCAATTACCAATCTTAGATTGCAGACTAAAAGTGGAGTTGATACGCCAAGCATGGTCGTTGCCAACGAGCCCAATTAAATCAGAGACTATGGCTTTGCAGGTTTTCCATGCATTTTACGTGTTGATCAAATGAAGGAAATTGGATGGATTTGAAGAAAATGATTTGCATTTAGAATCTATAAATTAAGATGCTTTTGTTAACTATTAAAATGGAAACTTAGATATTGTTGGTTTAAAATATGAAAATATAAAGTTCATACATGACTATGTGAGCAAACCACCAAAAGAGAGAGTAAAAAAAATACAACAGAAACTTATAATATTCATATTTTTTATTAAATTACAATGCTATAGTCTAGGGGCTCCGCAAAAAAATAAATATTAAAGGAATTGTTTACTAATGTTAAATATTTTACAAATTAATTTTATAATAATTTGGGAGACAATACCAAAAATAGAACAAAATGCCAAAATCAGAATGTAATCAGATGGCAGGTGAAATTTGCTATCTCAGAGACTAACTTGTGAATAGAGCAAATGATTTAAAAGCAGATAAATTTCAATTACCAAATGGAGGGCCTATGTCCAAAGCTGGCCATATTCAAAAATACAAAGAAATAGCCTAAAAATTAGCAAATGTTTATGATTATTATTTGGAGATGGAATATAGTCTAAAAAATATTCCAAGTGATGTGCTAAAATGGATAAATACGGACCCGTCTAAATTTAGCTGATTTAAAAATACCTTCTTATTTTTATCATATCATATATTAAATTTTTGAAAATAGTTTTTCTCAAAACTTAGAATATGGGAAGCAATCAATTACACTTTAAAAATTCAACCAGTGCTACTTAAGTTCACATATGGCATTAACATAGCATAATGTTATTAATACAAAGGAAAAAGGAAGATTTTATATTATGGTATGGTAGTGAAAGAATATCTTTTAAGTTTAACAATATTAAATAGATTTTTTTCTCAGTTTATGCTCTCATTTCAAGTGAGTTCCAATGTATTTATAATTTAACAAAAATAACATTTAAAGATTATCAGAAATCATTAGATTATAATCTAATTGACTCCTTTTTATATTCTTTAATTCAAAGACAAAATTCATCTGTCTATATTAATAAAAGAATACAAATGGGAGTCCTTACCTGGATCGCAATCACCATTCTCGGAGCAATTGGCTTCGCCGTCACCGGGCCTGTCGCTGGATCAATAGCAGCCATTGTACAATCAACATGTTATGGCGGAGCTGTCGCATCTGGCTCCATCTTCGCAACCTTACAAAGCATTGCTATGGTTGCACCCACACCTTGATTTATATTGGTTGTATTTTGGGGAATTTTCGTCAAAAAATATTGATCAAACATAATAAAACATGAATGCCAACATTTTAGTATTAACATTCTTAAAATAGGATATTGGATAAGTTTTAAAAATTCATCTAAAGTATTTAATCAGCAGCATTTGGATTTTTAATGTACAAATTCAAATATTTAAATTCTTTGAATTTTATACAGTCTTTCAGGCATTCACCTAAAACGAGTAAAATCGTTATTTATTTCCAAATTTATTAAACTTTAGGTCTAATTTAATTGCACTGAGTGATTAGACTTGTTTTTAATGGATTTTTTTAATTTTTAAATGTACATCTTTTCATTTGCAAAAATGTATTAAGATTAAAAAGCAATCAAATGAACATTCACCTCGCATTTAAATATCTCTCAGCTCATAAAGTTGTAATTTCCATTTTTCAATCAGGAAAGTACTCTATTTTTTTATGCCATCAGAAACCAACAGATTTTACTTGATTGACTCCTTTTTATATGCTTTAATTCCAAGCCAATCTCAACGTGTATAATAAAAAAAAATTATGGGATTCTTGACCTACTTCATCCTTGGAGCCATTGGTTTTGCTGCTACTGGGCCTGTAGCTGGATCAATAGCGGCTGGTGTACAATCAGCGGTTTATGGTGGAGCTGTCCAATCTGGCTCAATCTTCGCAATTTTACAAAGCATTGCCATGCTTGCACCTACACCTTGATTTATATCAGATTTATTTTGGGGAATATATCTCATCAATAAAATATTCTTTATGTATTGCTCTCTAATATTATTTTACCTTTATGATAAAAACAACTGCATACTAATTAGAAATTAATATTAAAATTATTCCAATAGTTTCTCTAACACAGAATCTTAAATTCACCTAAAATATAATTAAAAATATAACATAAACAATCAACTTTAATAAAAATTATTATTTTTATTAAATTTGAGTTGCAAATCAAATGATGCCAGAAGCTGAAGATGATTTCATGGATATCAGAAAGAGTAACAGAAAAATGATTCAGTTATACTGGTCGGTGATGCAGGTACAGGCAAATCTAATATTGTGTACTGTTATACCAAGGAAAAAGCTCCCAATAACATCATGCCCACAGTAGCAGTCGAGTTCACATCTAAGTTGGTCAAGTTAGACAATGGAACAACCCTCAAAGCTCAGATATGGGATACAGCTGGACAGTAAAACTATAGATCTTTAACTATGAAGTAAGTTTAAATGTATTCAGCTACTATCATAAAGTGATCGGAGCTCTCATTGTTTTTGATGTATCTAGGCGTTCTACTTATGAGCATATTCCTCAATGGCTGTAATCTTTACGTGAAAAAGCTGATGTTAGAGTTCAAATAGGATTGGTGGGTCATAAGATAGATATAGGACGACGTGAGGTAAGCAAGGAATAAGCTGAATTATACGCAGCTAAGGAACGCCTTTTTTACTGTGAAACTACAATCAGAGATTTATCAACAATAAATTCTTCATTCAAAAGACTATTTACAAGTATTGTTTAAGATATTTAGATATTTCCAATATTTTGACAAACTCAAAAGGAAAAACTAGTGAGCTTAAATTAAATCAAATCAATGAATAGACCAATAATAGCTGCTCATGTTGATTTTTAACACAATTGGTATTCTTTTTATTAAGAATTATTTTTCATATTAAAATTTAAAATTATTGATATTGAATACTCAATGGTAAAGAAATAAATCATTATTTTTGCTTACAGAGGTATTACCAAAGACAGATTACCATACTGACATGCACATTTAAACTACGAATTTTACCTATTTGGGGTATTTAGACAAGCAAATCACCTTCATTAAGGAGTGAAGCTGGCGCGCCAATGCGTTAGTTTCCAAGAAGGAGCATGAATTTTTATGGGAAAACTGCTTATTCTACTGTGACAGATCGTGAGCATTGCTCCAGAGCTACAAGCGGGTATCCCAAACTTTTCATTAAAATAATAAATTTCTGCAAATCTCGATTTCTTATTTCCACAATTTTGACGTCACACTCCATTGGTACTAATTCCTTACACTCTTTATGTAGCAGTGGCATTTATGATGGAACGACCAACATCGCATTCTTTTGATTAATAGTTCGTAGAATATGACCAAAATTATGAACTTTTTCCAGTAAAGTGGCAATGATGATGATCTTTGGATTTAAGTTATCTCGATACCAATGAGATAGTCGATGAATTTATTAGTATTGACAAAATTTATTATATAATACGTAATCTTCCTCCTTTTCCTAATTATTCTTCTAAATTTATTCAGTTATGTTTGCTACATTTTTGGGGACTTTCTTATTTTTCACTTTAGATTTGCTTTATCTTTTTACCTTTTTTGATGGTTGAATATCCTTATTTTAGTCATTATTTAGGCGCTTCATGTTACTTTTAATAGTCCTTCCACCTTAGGATTTGAAAAAAATATTAGTTTCATTTAAATACAGACTATTAACACACTAATACCTTTCAGACACTGCCTTACAAATTGCCTTATAAAATTCAGAACTAGATGATTCGTCTTGGATCACTTCATTAAGGATAGATTCGCTGTAAAATTTAGATAAACATCCGTATATTTATAATTTTACTCTATTTGATGGATATTCTTCCACTCTCTCAAATCCTAAAAAATCACATGGTGTTTATACTCCTTCACGGAATCCTTAAATAACTATTGAAATATTTTGGAACAGTTTTTGAGAGTCTTTATCTTGGGACCAAAATTTGCTAATATTAACCAGAAATGGATCTTAGGATGGAACTAACTGCAAATATTGATAGAGATAATATTGGCAAATTACTCTTAGGTAAGCAGTATGGCAGGAGATAAATTTTACCAATAGTTCATGAGTACATTGGATTTATTCTTGATTGATTAACTTTTTCTAAGGAAATTTACAAAATTATAACAGTTAATATCCAAGAGTCAATGCTAAGGGTACGCCAATATTAATATTATGCTTAAAGATGTCAATAAAATATTTCCTCATTTAATTTTTAGGTTCTTTCATGTTAAGTACACAATAAGCTCTGCATAGAATTATTGAAATGTATTGGCGAAGGAATGGATAGTTATCTTTTTCTATGATTTTTAAACACAAATTAATAATATTTCGAATTTGTGCCGATGACAGATACTATAAATTCGGTTTTGTTAGAAGAATGTAAGCTATTTGACTTTTATTGAGCGATTTATAAAAGGGTTATCCATGACTAAAAGTATCTCCGTTGATAATTTTTTATAGCAAACTGATGCATATTTCAAATATAAGATGATGAATTTATGTTTGTTTTATTTTTTCGCAAGCTAAAGATAGTATCCTCACGTATTCTTGATATAAAAAGGGAATATAATGATTTTTGAAATAGTAGTTATCTTCTGGAGAATGAGAAAGATATGTCAGCACAACTATTTATTGTTTATAAATGGGCATCTCAAAAGTGAAGACTTATCCAATTATGTTAATGTTTTCTTTAACACTACTTATCTTCATTTAGGTACAAATCATTTTTCTTACTTTTGCTTTCGCTCTCATTTATCTTAACATATAATAAGAATTAGCTGGCAGTAATTCTAATGACTCATAAATTACGAATGTCTTTTAAATGTATTAATTTACATCGAGAGATAAACTGTCTTTACATATGAACTATCGATAAAATGAGAGGATGTTAATATTTAAATGAATGTTAGACAGTTGACCCATATTTTCAAGAAATGTCAGACCAATTAATTAGCACAAATAACTTATTTTACTATATTTCTGCATCGATAGATAACTAGTGATATTTTTGGATGATAATATTTGGAAAATATCCTTAGATTAGCGTATAGGCAATTTCAATTTCAGAGTTAAGAGGATGTTTTCTAGAGCAATGCAGATATTTGATGGAACAAAATCATTTTACAGTGTCTTGGTTGCCAGCCCAAAAACTTGATTAACAACAAATAAAAAAGTTTGATTGGTACTTTACCATTTCTTTTTAAGGAGTTATTTTAAGAGCTAGTTTATTAACATCATGCTGCTTAAATTAAATATCTGCTTTTCATTAATGTAATCAGCAATGAGTTCAATTTTTAAAAGTATTGGCTCACTTGATTCCATAAATATTCTAATTTTTTCCTCGTTGAGCCAGTACTGTTCAGCAAATTAATCATTTTACAGTAATTTGCCATAGTATCTTAATTGAGAAGAAAGTTAAAATGTTGTCAGTTGGCCTCCACCAGATAACTAATTGCTAATAATATATAAATATCTTTCATTAAAATTGGTCAATTCCTTTTCTAAAGAGTTGTATCTGGACTAATTAATTTCCCTCCATAGATATTTCCATCTTTCCTGTCTCATAACAACAAACTCTTCAAATTTTTATTTCTATTCTTTTTCAAATGTTACCGACAACGAAAAATGAAATGCCATTATTTGCAAGATTTTACAGTTGGTTTTAATAATTGTAAATATTATTTACTTTTTTCTCAGATTACTTAAAGATTAATGGAGCTTTAGAATTAGGTATTTCATCTACTGTGGAGTTAAAGCCGAAATTATATCTTATAATTTTTAATTAGCTGTCTCATCTACTCCTTATATCATGCCAGAAATGGTTAGTACCAATAATTCACTGACAATTTCAGGCTCATAAAAAAAGATCTATCTCATTAGTGAAACGCTAGTATGAAATCTTTCTATTTAATTCTAATTGCTTTTGCGAAAATATTTTTTTAGAGCCAAGATAGCAATCCAATCCATACCAGCAAGGTAGCTGTTTTCAAAGGATAAATCATATAATTTATCTGCAATTTCGGTAATTTGCTTAAAGATGGTAAGATTACTGTTGTCATAGTAGAGGTCAGTTTTAAAATAAGCCTCAAACAAACTGAAGATGGAAGCGTTTATAAAATTGGCAGATACTTCTGAAGTCTGGCATTTATTATTTAGATATCTGATCAAAATACTTGAGAATGTGGGATAACTATCGCTAATCTTTAAGATTAAAAGTAAAAGAAAGCAATAGTCTGAGCTCTTCGTAAGTTTTTATTTTAGTAAGCATGCCATAATATCAATGAACTACTCGCAGTATTATTGAAACTTAGAAAGGCTTTGAAAAGCTAAACTTATTCCTCGAAATAGTTGACCTCTGTACTGGCTATTCTGAAACTTGTGATCTTCTTTATATTCAATCAAAAGTTTGATCAGTACCTTGAGTGATTCAAACTAATTGTTGATAGATCCTCGTATCAAAATGTTAACTTCTTTTCTTTATTTTAAACTTATTAATGTTTTAATTTTTGTAAGGAACACATCGATGGATTCCTCTTCATCTTATTCAGAGTCTTCAATTAGAATTTTCACTAAATTACTCAAATGCTCATCATGACTTCGGCACACGTATTACTTGAGCACTTTTAATTCATTTTTAGATGGACTTCTCACTATCTTAAATATATTCTGAATGAAGAATGGTACTTCCTCAACAGCAGTTAGCTAAACCTAAAATGATTGAAGGAATCCTCTTTCCGTGATTAAGGGTTGGAGAGATTTGTTATTTAAATTCTCTTTTACGATTTGAGTGAGAGTTTATGGAGATTGTTGTAGAAGCTGACCAAATTGAATCATGTAAATGAAATTATTAAATCACAAGTTTATCAAAACAGAATATTGTGATATCTCAGTCGTATTTTTAACCATTAACTTTATAATTCAAACCGATAAATTAGGCACTTTAATAATTATAAATGCAAATCAATCGATTAATAAAAAATCGGGCCATTCTACTAATTTGCGATATTCAATAAATTTTCGCAACCAAGACATATGGGCACGAAGGAGTGATTGAAGCATCCACTCTCGCTCTCAAAGTAGCAAATCTTTTTAATATTCCAATTATTGCTACCGAGCATAATCCAAAAATATTTGGCAAAATTGTACCTGCTCTCTCCACCTTATTCCCTCCAAAATATCATCTTTCCTAAAAAGTGTAAAAATATATTAATAAAGCACTTTCTCAATGATTGACTAAAAAGTAAAATTAGCTTTAGATTAATATCCATAAAGAAATCAAGTCATTTTGATTGGAATGGAAACTCATGTATGTGTACTTCAAACTTTTTTGGATCTTAAAGCCATGAATTATAATGTATTCCTACCTGCTGATGCGATAACGAGCATACGGCCATGGGAAAGAACTATTGCTTTATAAAGGATGGTCAGTCAAGGCGCAACACTAACAAGCGTGGAAAGTTTGACTTTTGAACTTTTGGGAAATTATAAAGACCCAAATTTTAAGCGAATATCAGGACTATTAAAAGAATTAGGAACTCGTTAGAAAGCTATAAGTCATTTATGATGCTAGTTCTATTCAATGAGAAGTATATAATTGACTAATATTAAATATATTGATGTAAAGTTTGTTACTATCATTTTTGAGTCCCACTCGCAGAGACCATACCACTTTTGACTTAGGCCCGAGCTACTTCGAAGTGGAATAAGTTCCAATTAATAGATCTGATCATTAAATTAATGGTATCCCCTTCAGTTTCTATTTGTTATGTCCTTTTAATTCGACGATAGTCTATGTTCATTCGTACAATTCTAACAGATTAGAAGTAAGTTCAATCTTAAGACCTTTGCTTAAAAATTTTAATGTAGCAGCAATAGAGCTGCAAAGAGTAAAGAACAATGAATAGACTAATATTATTGAAATAGAGAAAGAGGAAGGTTACATATCTTTTGGATTCTATGAGAGTTAGCAAATTCATCCGGTGGTGGATTGGCTAAAAAAATAAATCAATCAAAAGATATATATTTGGGGGAGAAGTATGGGAGCAGTAAGCGCACTTTTATATGAAAATAAGTATAAAGATGTGGACGGACTCGTATTGGATAGCCCTTTTCACAGTCTGCAAGATCTCTTAATCGGTCAATTCACTAATATCACTAACTTACCAAATCTCATTGGTAAAACTGTTTTGTTCTTCGGAAAATCTTATCTGAAAAACTATTTAAGATACGATATCGAAGAGATGGATATTGCATAAAAAATAGAAATACATTGTCCAGTTTTTATAATTGTAAATCCTAACGATCCATTAGCTGGAGCAAGCGGACAAGTCATTTACAATAAATGCAAAAATATTCGCAAACTATATTACAGTGAAGCGGAGCATTCTTCCTCTCGAGAGCCAACTATTTTATGGTAAATTATCGAGCAACTAAATCACTTGTAAAAAAGACGAAAGTATATGATAAGAAAGCCAAATTTAAACTAAAAATAAATCCCCAAATAATCTCCAGAAAAGAAAAAAGAGAAAACCTTACAAAAAAAGAAAATATATTTATCCCTAACCTCTTCTAAAAGTCAGTCTAATTTATTATGTAAAAAATGTTGAAGCAAGGGATATTGCTCCCATTTTTTATTTTTTCAATAAGTGATGTTTGTCATTTTTTCATCTATTTCTTAGAAGGGCAATTATTAAATTAAATTTTAGACTTATATTTTGATAATTGAGATGAGAGTCGGTAAAAAGAGAAATATTTACTCATCCAGCTCAGACTTTAATTGCACCACTTCTGAAGCAACCAAGTAGTTATTCTTGCTATTTTCTCATCTGAAAAAAGCGCCTCGGATAATTCAAGATTTATTTGGACCTTGTCTCTCTTCATTGCAATCACTCTACGAATCTTATCCAGAAATTAAACAGTTTGCTGATGAATTAAAAATATCATCAACTCTGCAATTGACAATGAATGCAGCCAATATGGCACTTTTTAGTAATTATCTAAACATCCTTCAAATCAAAAATATCAGTGATCAACTCAATAAAGCTCGAAAGATTTGCAACAGCAGCAAGGCGGAATTAGCACTAATGCTAAAGGAATATAAAATGTACAAATAAACTGCCAAAATAGTATTGATCAGACCTCAATATAAATTAACTGAAAAAATTGCCAAATCAAGTGGATCGACAATTAAGGAACGGTTTCAATCTTTTCCATAAAGTTAAAGCTTTTTCTATGCCTAACCAAGATTTATTACTAAAATATCATAACTCAACCATTTTCGCCAAAATTATAAGCATAAAGGAAATATTCTTATGCTTGAATACGAGGGAGACTTTATAATCGGGAATAAATCATATGCAATTATCAAAAACAACAGCTTCTAAATTTGGGAAATGACTAGCCTAAATCATCCTTTGGATATATAAACTGATAATCGACCTGAAAGTTGCTTACCTCCTGAAGTACTTAGTAATAGCTTTGAAATTGATAAAAAACATCCTTAGTTTCGTCCTGCTTCCTATTAGAAGCCAAGATTCAAAAAAGTTTATACTTTCATAAGTCATACAGAGAAGATAACATGCGCTTCATTTTCTACTGATGAATTTTACATAATAACTGGCAGCGTCGATCGAACTATAAAGCTTTGGTGTCTTAGATTAAACGTAGTACTTGCTCAATATCGATCCCATACAAAAACAGTTTGGGACGTAGATTTTAATCCAAGCGGTTATTATTTTTTGAGTGGTTCTGGTGATGGTCTTATGGCTCTATGGAAAACAGACTCTCCCGTCCCTCAAAGATTGCTTTTGCACGGAGGAGATGTATATAAAGTTGCTTTTTGTAAAAATCCTTCCTTTGCAATATCAGCTGGAGAAAATGGATTTGTTATAATTTGGCATCTGATTGATGCCCAAGCAGTTCATGTATCTATTTATATAATTAGAAAATTCGATTAATAAAACCTGTAATAAATGTTAGTTTAGGGCACTCAGGTAAATACTTGATCACTCTCGAAGCTGATGGCAGAGTAACTATTCATAATTTAATTTTGGGGATAATTGAAAGTTCTTTTTATTATTATAGGAAAACTCGAACTCAATCTAAATCGACTAAAGCAAAGATTCATGACATATGTATTTCATAGGATGAGTAAGAACTGACTTGTGTCACGAATCAATAAGTACTTTTATATAAAATGAACGAACTATTGAAAAATCAATCTAGCAACATATTTTTGCAGAACAATAAAATGCAGTAACTTCCAGAACAAAACATCAAACCATCTAACGGGTTCTTGATGCTGAAATCGGCTAGACTTAACTATTGTCATTACACTGTCCATGGGCTGCTAGTGATAGGTGCCGTTCATCACCAATAAATTTGATTATCTTTAATCAATATTTCTACTATTTTTTGTCATTTTGATCGGATAATATTATTAAAAATGTTAAATATTTGGTGAAAAATATTTTTCAACCAATTTTAATAAAACACACTAAAATCATAAACGAATCTCAATTAATGGTATTAATTGCAATTTCAATATCAAAAAATATGATAGTTAATCATTCTTTATTTTGGTTGGCTCATATCATTATTAGATTTCGGGAAATAATAGAAATAAACTAGCATCAATGATTAATATTAAATCAATCTTATCTTATCAAAAATGTACTCTTTTTATTTTCAATTCAATTTATATTTTGAAATACTAATCTATATATTTTGATTTTAATGTACAATGAACAAATGTATACCGAATGGAGTCAGTTACCTCCAAATCTTTTAGTACCTAATAGTCCTACCATTCCTTGTCTCCGAATTAACTTCTACAAAATAATCTATCTCAATCAAATTAATGCCCAATCAAATTAAATCAATTTGAAGCTATAATGGTGGGGGATGCAAAAACCACATCTTTTAACAGCCTCTTCTGCATCAAACAATGAACACATTGGAAGGTATGTTATTTGCTGCTCTATCTAAAGATTAATGGTCTATCTTCTTGATATGAAATTATTGAGTATTGAGTTGACAGCCAAAAATAGAGTCATAGGCAAAGCCTATTTAAATTTTGTGCTTCTCCGAGGATGGAAAGGATAAACATTTGATAGTTACGTGGATATCAAGCAAAGTAATAAAAAAATCGGTTAAATTTCATATTCGATTTAAATAGTAACAATGAGCAATCCTTTTATTCACCTTCAGCCATAAATAAAGCCTAAAATTGAAATTAATTAGCATAAATAGAATTTCAATCATAGGTTAATTAATTTAGAAGCGTAGTTGACACCAAAATAACATTTTATAATTAATGAGTAAACAAATAAAAAGCGATAGGAAAAAATCCCTGAAATTATTATCCAGCCGAAGAGAAAAATACAGGAATAATAATCATATAATAGTATGGAAATACCTAGACCAATCTAAAAGTACTAATATCAGAAATAATATTTGCCTAATAAGAAAAATGAGTATTTGTTAGAGTGCTAACCTGTCATGAGGTTATTTAATTAAGCCAAATATTAAACTGAGTTATTTCGTTTGGTTTAAGACTATAATCTGCTTTTCAATAAACCAATTTTAGGCAATTTAATGGAGAATAATATCGAAAATATGATCTAAATTTAAATAGTTAAAATAGAGACGGGAAAAGAAGGGCCTTTTCAGATATAAATTACATTACCACTTATTGATGGAACGAAAAACTATTATAAATTGGGAGCTGGAGGAATTGTTAAACTCTTCATCAACGGAAATATTAGTAATAAGGAATTAATTTCATATCTAAAGGACTGTAATATAGAGTTTAAATGTGGTTCTAAACTATTAGGAGAAATAAAATTAACTAAAATTCTTTCAAAAAAGGGAGAAGTTTTGTCTGTCCCTTTGTTTGAGAGATAAAATAAAAAATAATTTAGTAAGAAACAAAGAGGCTCTTGTTGGATCAAAGCATTACCACCATATAAAAGTTAAATATAAAAATAACCAACGAAAATAATATAGTAAAAGATAATAAAGTTACCAGTCGAGGAGGAAAAATAGGAATATGTACTCATTAGTTTAAAGAACTATCATTCTCTTGAAAGGAATAAGAGAATGATAAACTATTTTGTCAAATTAAATGAGAAAGATAATATAGAACTTGCCAATTCTAAAACAATCTGGAAGTGTTAATAAGATCCTGTATTTAATGAATCCATAACATTTAAAGTAAAATCAAAAATAATACTGTTTTAAATCTATGATCGACAAAAAAATTCAATCAAACTAGGTCATGGGGAACTCAAAATGATTAGTCCACTCGGTATTAATCTATAATTACCGATTATCAGCAGGTATATGAATAGTGAAGTTGTAATTGGATATCTCTCGCTTGATTACGTAAAAAACGGATTATAGAGTGTGACTAAAATGCAAACTATTCTAAAGGCTTATGGAGAAAATAAGCTCTAAGATAAATAGGTTATAAATAAACTTATTAAATAAAATGATGACATTCCTAAAAAGTAATTATAAAATAATCAATAGAAAAAATAATTTAATTAACTCAAATAAAATATTTTTCACTCAATCAATTAATCTATCCTGAGTAATTCGGCGTAATTTTAACATCAACAAATAGGATAGAAATAAATTGATGAAATAAAATAAGGAGAGAATTAAAAAAATGGATTCCGAAGGGATCTTTCATTACTTGAAGTTCACAATAAAATATTTACATTCTTGCATTCGAAGCCCAGCATCTTGCAGCAGGTTATCTAATAAAAAACAATCAAAATTACATAATTTGTAAATTTAATGGGTCCTCTCTTAGATAATCAAATTATCAATCACAAGGAACTATACCTCCTAATTTCTCATTATTTATTTGCAAGCTAATAAACTAAATTAGTCAATAAAATGAATTTATAATAATTTAAAGATAGTTTCGATGCATTTTGTACATATTATTAATAGTCAATAGAGGAGAGAGATATTTTATTAAAGAGTTTGCTAGAGTTAATCGACAGCACGGGGATGACTATCAATGAATTAGAATACGATTTAAAAAAATGTCTTAAAATATGGTAGAAGATGAACGATATATTTTATGGTAAAAAGAACAATCAGATCAACATAATTTAAAAGATCAGATAGTTTTATCAATCATAAGTAATAAATAAATACAAATAGAATACTTTCCATCAAATGCAAGGTAGTTAGTTTTGTGATATTCTTCGGAAATATGAAGTTTATGAAACCACAATTGGAGAAGAAATAATATGCCAAAAACTCAATCAAATAATTTACCATCAAATTTGCTGCTTACTTATTGAACTAGAACCAAATATTGAGTTTTATACCTTTCAGGAATTAATGGAATTTATGGGGGAGGAATAAATTGTTTTGAGCCATTGGTAAATTTTAAGTTTATAAGAGTATTTACAAAAAAACTCTCCTGCAACCTTTCGGAAAAATAATAAACACCAATTTTATAGACAAGAATCAACGAAGAAGGAAGTAATCCCCAAATATACTTCTGCTGAATAAATAAATAAGCCGACTATATCCAAATCTCCTACTTTTGGCTATCTTCATCAGCCCTAATTTATAAAGCCAGAGTTAATGACTTCTTAGAACCAAATGATAGACTCGTTAGCTATTAAAATGAATAATCTTGCAATTTCTCCAATTAATCATAATAGTACCTTGTCATACAATCCAGTTCGAGCTGTTTTCTCCAATCTTAAATTCGCATTATCAAATTTATACGTCAACGATTATCGAATTCATTTGTCGCTAAATTAAAAGAATTAGCAATCAGAAAGTCAGAATCTTCTTTCTAAATAAAATTATTCATCCAACAAATCAAACCAATAAAAAATTGGCAAATAAAGATAATAAAAAAATTCTTAATATGATTATTCCAGTAAAAATGAACTTGATAAGCTAAATAAATTAGATGATAAAAGTCAAAACATTGATAAGTAAAGAGATAATTTACAAATTTGCCTGTAAAACATAGAGAAGAATTTTACCTATAAAGTTGAAATCTGCTTTTAAGAATAGCAGCATCCAATATAGTTCTAATGCATGCATAACGAATGGACAGGAATTGTTAGTGATGATGGATAATATTTGGGAGGCATTTTAATTTACTGATTATCAATAATTATAATTTAGAATAGTAATAAATATTATCATGGAATTAAGAGATTAAGAAATATATTATCTTGCCTTTTACTGTCGATCGGCTTGTATGGTTGCAGTTATTTTACTTTTCATAAAAAAATATTATATTTTTTAGATTATCAGAAATCATTAGATTATAATCTAATTGACTCCTTTTTATATTCTTTAATTCAAAGACAAAATTCATCTGTCTATATTAATAAAAGAATACAAATGGGAGTCCTTACCTGGATCGCAATCACCATTCTCGGAGCAATTGGCTTCGCCGTCACCGGGCCTGTCGCTGGATCAATAGCAGCCATTGTACAATCAACATGTTATGGCGGAGCTGTCGCATCTGGCTCCATCTTCGCAACCTTACAAAGCATTGCTATGGTTGCACCCACACCTTGATTTATATTGGTTGTATTTTGGGGAATTTTCGTCAAAAAATATTGATCAAACATAGTGATAACATAGTAAAAACATGAATACAAACATTTTAGCATTAACATTCTTAAAAACAGGATATCGGATAATTCTTTTAATAATTGAATAAAATCAGTTTAAAGATCATCATAAGCCATTATAGTATCATCTATACAATGATCAAGAAGATATATCTCTACTACTACTATTATCATCTATTAGCCATTTTTACATATTTTTAATTCAAGACAATTATTGTAGAAAATATAATCTTAATCAGATATTTGTCAAAGTAAAAGTGTCTATTAATCAAATCATTTCATCTTCAACGATGGTAAACTGCGTTTGTCCAAAGTTTTAACTAACCCTTTTAATGGCAGTGCCTCCCATACTGCATGTTTTCCCAATCTACCTTGATAATCAACTAAACTTTTATCGCAGCTCAAGCAGAACCAATTTTTGCGAGCAAGAGTTGAATCTTCTGTATTTTCTTCAGCTTTCATCAAATGATCTGCTAATCTATTAATCTTTTTCTACAAATAAATTAAACTTTTCTTTGTATCCTCACTTTCAGCTTTTTTACCCAGGAAAAGTGTTAATTCATGAACTTTATCCCAAATATTGGCAATCTATTGATTTACTCCTCCGGCTGCTTGCTGCTTTTTCTACAAATCTCTTACTAATCCAATTAAATAGGCCCTTTGATCATGTAGTTTATTATTAAAATATCTCTTAAGGTCCTCTAATGCTTTTGGATCGACCCCTCCCTTTCCTTTATTTGATTCCTCTTCTGTTGCAGTGTTTTCTCCTTTATTTTCACCCTCACTATTTTTTTTATTGTCAGCATTGAGAGATTGATAGAACTAAACATCCTCTCTCAAATTTTGAAGATTTTTCTTCAATTAATCTGATCGAGCTATAGCTATGTTATGTTTTCTATCAGCTTGAGCAGAATTTTCTTTGATAGTTTCAGATGTTCCATTTATTAATTCACCCAACCTATTGATATCTAGATCCTTATTGATGAGCATATCATATATCTTTTTTATTTACTATTCGTATTCGTTTATAAATTTCTCATGCTTCTTTTCAATTTCTTCTATCTTTCCTCTAGACTCATTTTTAAATCGATTGAACTCATTTTCAGTCACAAATTCTTGTAAAGAGTTCTGAAGTTTAGAGAATCTGTCATTAATTTGATTTTTAAAATTAATGCTGAGCTCATCGTTATCAATATTGCCATTTGAACCTTTATTCCTCTTGCCGCTGAACTCTTGATTTTGATTTCCAGAAGGCCTTTATTATTTGGGATGCTAAGTCTCAAAATTCAAGATATCCACTTGTAAATTTTTGATTTGTTTTTCAAAAGTTTAGCTATCTTTTCTCATTTCATCTTGCATCTTCTTCTGTCGTTCGTCTAGTTCAGATAGAGTAGAACGATATTTTATATCTTTTTTCCTGAGGTCTTATATCAATACTTTTAATTCTTCAAAGCAAAGCTGAAGAGTATTGACCTCTACATGCAGCCCTTCTATATCTTTTTCAACTTCACCATTATCTGATTTCTAAGATTGACTGATAATATTATCTACCCTATTCGTTGCTTCTTTGATTACCTCCTTCACTGATTCTTTTAAATCAATATTCTCTTTATTCTAAGCCTCTTCCAGTAATGCGATTGAATTAGGACGGTTAGCATTGATAACGCTACTTCTTCCTAATTTAGAAGAACTTTATCTTCGGGCAATAGTTCCGACTGAATCTCTCTTAATAGCTTTAGCAGAGCGGTTGTTAAGAGTCATGACCTATCCTTTTAAGGTTGCAATATCTCTTTTCATATTATCAAAAGAGCCTTATAATAGTTGTAGTTCAGGCATCTTATCTTTCAGCAAATCAAGTTGATGAAGAATATCTTCAATTTTTCTATCAGTAGCTGAACTTCTTTAAAATGGGGGACTATACTCCACTACACTAATTTATTTTTTTGGAGGCTCTGGCTTTTACTCAATTTTTGATTCTTGCTTTAGTTATCTCTTAGAGTCATGTCTTGACTATTGTCTGATCCTTTACTTTATTTATTTTTTATCACTTTCTTTCGCTGGTGTAATTGATGGTTGCCCCAAAGTATTTGGATTGTTCTAAATTTTACTAATTCTTTCACTTAAATGCTTAAGTGCTTGTTTCATGGTCTCCTGTTCCTGTAAGCTTTTCTGTCTTTCAAGTGCTAATCGATCTTCCAATTGATCAGTTTTATTGATAACTTCCTCAGTCTTGTTCTGATTGAGGAGTAGAGCCTCGACAATCGACTTAAAGTTCCTCTCTAATTTGTTTTAAGCTAGGCTGAAAGTCAAAAGATTCGTAAACTAAATGCCGCTTAAAATTTGTTCCTTCTTTTGCTGATATTCCATTTTATTAAATATATAGAAGAAAATATTTGAAACTCCCCACAAATAAAGAATTACCATAAATGAGATAATTCTTAAGTATTCATCAATCTCATCTGTATACCGTGCCTAATATCTAAATTGGCAATCCAAAATATCATAGTAGACTAATTGAAATGCTGAACTATTTTGACATTGCTTCTAATTCAATAAAATAGATGAATTTAATTATTTTAGCTGATCTTAATCTTTAGTCAAAATTCAAATTAAATAATCATTTAAGACCTCGATATAAAGTCATAAAATTAAAAATTAAGCCTATTTGTTATGTATAATCATTGGAAAGATTTTCCAAGTGTTTATTTTATTTATTTGGAAGGATGAATTCGAATTTTTTTAACTGCCTTCAGAACTTATTGATATTTGTTTGCTTGACTCGATAATGATATGACCGTTTTATTCTAAAAATACTTTTTTTATTTCTCTAAATCTTTTAATCTTGAAAATAGGTTAAGACAAAGTCCCGTAATTTTCTATTTGCTTATTACCTAAAAATTCATTTTAAACTGCTTCCGGGCCTCTTAAAAAATATCAGTTACCACTGACGTCTTCTATTTATCATTAGACTTAAGCTGATTAATAATGAACTTTCTTTCTGTTTTTTAACAATGTCTATCCACTTACAAACATTTTCCAATAATGATCTTTTATTATTGTACATCTATTAGTGAGTCAAAATATTTTTCAGCCATTAAATTTTAATTTTCTCTTGATTTATTAAGCTTTTCAATCTAAAGGTCAGCGGATTTCATAAGATTCTTTTAATTTTACTCTTTTTGAAATAATTAAATAGTTGTAACTAATTCATTTATTTGAAATTCAAGATATCCTAGTAATTTTTTGGACATTTAAAATTGCTCTACTTTTGGACCCCAATTCTTTTTTGACATTTCAAGAAACGTCCCAAAATATTTTGTTGAGTGATCAGATTTCTCCAATATTTTAACTATTCTAACAATAAAGTTTGTAAGGTATTTATTGATGATTTGAATTCGATCATCCAAGGAAAAACTACGACAAAACTCCTATTGAAGTTTGGTTTTAAAAAAATTCAAGTCATAGTCTAAGCCATTACTTTTGCCTTTGTATTTATCGAGTTATGTTTGGCATGATTTTAATTTTTAAGAAAGACTAATTATTTTTAAGTCTTTCTGCTTTAATAGTTTAGAATACTTACTATTCTCAGTTTTAATTCCTTTAAGCTCCTACTTAATGATGTCTATTTGTTTTAAGGAAGTATATGAACTTGTTTGAGTCAAAAGGGATTCTATTTATTTATGTGAAACGCTTTTTTGAAAACTTATCTGATAGGCAGTAGCTTCGGTTTGCGATAGCATTGATAAAACTATTATAACACAGCTGTCATGCAAACTAACACTCAAATGCTGAACTTCTCTTCTAATCAATTAAATATTAAATAGAAAATCTCAAAAATAAGCTTCCTATGCTCAAAAACGATGTGGTTAATGCAATTGATTAATTCCATTAGCATTTTCCCTACACTCTATTTATCCATACTAAAGTGATTTTTTCATTAAGCAATCTTTTTGGCAAATTAAAAATGTTAATGATGTGTCTCTAAATCTTTAGATAATCAGCCTATATATGAAGCAATCACTTCTAAAATAAAATAAGCATATTATGCGTATAAATAGTTTTATCTAATTCATCATTAGTAATAAATTTAAGCGTTATTTTATATTTTTTGTTATTTTGAGCAAAATGGTGATTTATACCATAGAATTACTTGTTATGGATGAGAATTATTGATTTTTTGTGATTTTTGTAATTGTTTTATTAACTTATCCTTATCACTATTATAATATTCAATAAAAAAAGGAGAACACTTGTTTGATCAGCAATATCAGCAATAAAATGAGCTATGGGGATTTTTTTTACAAATAAAAATGTAAAAAACTGCTTTTTGCCTCATAATAAATATCTTTTTACAAATCTAATTAAATAGATGAATGAAGTTGCTTTAAATATTCAATAAGTCATTAAAATTCAAAAAAAAATATTATTCTCTAGAATCATAAATAAACAAAATATTTTAAAAATGATCTTGACAGCTTCAAAAGAACAAATGCAGTATCATCCTAAAATTACTGATTTCTTGTTTCTGTATACAGATGGAAGACATAAAATTCTTTTCAAAATCTTAATTATCAGTGTTTTATGAGATTTCAAATATATTCCCATGATAAAATAATATAAATTGATCCGCTTTTCATTTTTAAAGGCTCAATAGATATGAATTTCTCTACAATGAAAAGGTAGCATTTACTAAAAGCAAGGCAAATTGCTTTAAATGCATTAAGCATTGGAAAGAAATTATAAAAAGTGAACATAAAGCATCATCCGATGATTTTATTGACATAATTTTTCATTTACAATTATATAATTCTCATTAAACTCTGGAATAGTAATATCGTATGTTTAAAATATTATCTTTCCAACTCATAAAAAATAGATGGATCAAGCTCTGTCTCTAATGAATAAAATACCCTAATTATTCTAATAAAAGTCAAAATGAGTATTATTATTTTTTGTCAGCTCTAACTTGCTCACTAATTGGAGATACACTAATATTTTCTCAATATAAAAATATAGCTCCTTTCAATAAAGATCTACTGATTCGTTGATGACTTGACTTTTTAACGGCATCAGTTATTTTATATTAATTCCATCTGGATTTAATTTTTTTATTTCTATCTTATAAATTGATTTGATATAGGGTATGGGATCATTTTGTTAAACAAGAAGCCCTGACACAAGTGAAATAAATCTTATGGGTTCAGATTTAATGATATCAAAAAACCTTAATAACGTCATTAATCTCAGAAAGCAAGATTTGAGAATTTCTGCCTATCCAATCGAACGCCTCAATGATGTCACTAAAACTTCATTGATACTTGTGGTATCTAAATAGACTAGTCCGGAGTTATTAGTTAAATTTTACCTCATCTATTCTTTCTACATCAATAAATATGTAACGAATAGCAAGGAGAGATTAAAGTATGAATAAAACTTTTATGAACTTACGAAAGTTTCTCATTAGACAGCATAAGAACAGGAAAAAGTACGAGTTTTCAAGTCTTAATACTTAAAGGAAACTAACGATGTTAAAAAAGATTTATTAGTCGTCAACACTCTTTTTAATAGCAAGTTTATAATTGAAAACACCAATAAAATTCCATTATTCACAAACGATCCAAAAGACATTGGTCATTTAATTTTTCCGATAACTCGACTATTTCGAGGAATTAAAAAGAATCATGAAATATCAAATTTAAAAAGAACCGACCCGATCTTCATTGTAGCAGTTCTAGAACAGGACGAGTAGAAATTACTGCAATCAATATCAAAAGATGCTTACTTTTCTTTCTCCATCTTTATGAGAGGCTTCACAAGCCTAAAATTCGCTCATGAAAAAATGAAATTTATTCGAAAGGAGAACAGTTCATCTAAAGTATATTTATTTACCATCAACTTTCCATTCAAGTCTTAAAAAATGGAATCTATTTACGATAATGGTTATTATATCTGCGCTAATGCTGACTAAGCCATCAAGAAAGAGGGAGATGTTATTTTTAATATTATGAATACCTTCAAAATAGGTGAAACATCCAATTTATCCAGCAAAGAAATTGATCTATAATATGGATATCTTCCCTTTCTTTACTATGCCAAACATGTGGATAGGAGTCTTAGTGGCGGTGATGCAGATCTCATAAAAATTTTCGAGCTTTGTAACGCTGTTTCTAGACATTACTTAAAATCACAATCCTTTTTATTTCGAATTATTGGAGGAAAGGATGATTCAATTAACGTTTCTAATGCTATTTTAAGTATTCCGGCCAGTAATCATGCAAATAACGATATCTAACGTTAAAATCTAATCAATAATCTATTAGATGATCACAATTATCAATAGGCTTTGAATACCAGTCAAAAAGGGCAGTCGTTTATGTTAAAGGCCAAACAATTGGAAGTGTTATATGAACAAAATTAATTCGTAAAGGCGGCATAACTACTAACATAATTAAGCAAGAATCCAGCTAAACGAGAGAATAAGAACTCCTAGGCTAATGAAATAATTGAGTACATCAATGCTCGCTTAGAAATGCGCGAAAAAAGATATAAAGCAGCACTAAAAAGATTAAAAGCTTTGCATCTCATAATGAAACAAAAATACGGCTATGATTATGAATTTATTGGAAGAGATGTGATTTCCAGTATATAAGAATGCTACTGTAAGGGATAGCCTAGGCCTTAAAAGGAGGAAATTGTTACGCCAGTATAGTGGTCCATTAAATCAACTAATCTCAATCTCAGGAGCATTTCCACAATATGATAGATATATGATATCGATCAACCATTATCTTTTAATTAAAACTTCTCTTAATTGATATTATTATGGTAACTTCGAAGTATCTCTTGACTTTAGTCATAAAATTGCTGATTTTAACAACTTACAGCAAATTTAAACTAGTCACCAGGATAAATAGGCCAAAGCCATTTTTTGCAGAACTAACCAGTTCCTGTACTACAGTCGGGAATAATAATTAAACTGTATTAGGTTTCGGCAACTGTTATTAAAATATTTACTATATCAATCTGCAAGTAGGAACACCATCTCAATCAATGAACGTACAGTTCGATACTGGTAGTAATATTCTTTGGCTTCCAATCACAGGGGCGAGTGGATTTCATCCTTTACAATCGTCAACATACACAACTACTTCAAATCCTGGCAGTATTATTGTAATAAAAATACTATATAGTATGCTGATGGATCCACAGTGAGTGGATTTTACGGTAGTGATCTTGTTAATATGACTAACACGTCCATTAGCGTTTTTCCTCAAATATTATGGGTAAATCACGGTATAAGTTATCCTCCTCCTATTCAAGGCTTAATTGGTATGGGCTTTACTACCACTCCTAATTTTTTAGATCTTGCCTATTCTAACAATCAAATATCCTCTCCTGTCTTTGCTTTGGCAATTCGAAATTTCTCTTTTCAATCATTTATATACTATGATGGGATTCCACAATAAATTGAAGATAAAACATATTATGTGCCGGTTGCAGGCAATACATATTGGCAGGTCAGAGTTATTGGAGTTACAATAGGAGATATGGATTTAACTTCGGTTTCTGCTCCTTTTGCAATAATCGATTCAGGGACGAGCTACTTTTTTTTCAATCAAAATCTGTTCAATAAGATAGTATAAAATTTCTTTAGTTCTTGCAATAATATTGCCAACCCTCCGATCTGTCCGTGCGGTCAAGACTTATACCCAACTTTTGCATTTATGTTTCAAGGAATCTAAGTATATATTGAATCTTCTCAGTATATGACCAATATATATAATTCTAAGTGCACTTACTTATTTGGTACTCTCAGCACAGTCCGGTCAATACTCTTTGGAGACATATTTTTTCGAAACTATATCATCACTTTCGATAAGAAGAAGAAGAGATTAGGATTTGCAGGGAATATTGGTATAATAAAGAGTATTTAGTTCAAAGGAGTAGTTATAGGAGGATACATTCTTTTTGGAATATTAGGAATCATTTTGGTTGTGGGAATAATATTTTTCTGCAGTCTATAATAACTTGAGCTTAGTCAATCCACCTATGTCTCAGAAATCACCAATCCATTGCTAAAATCTAATTCTTCAGGACTCACGTAGAAATTATTATCTTGATTGATATTTATATACAATCTACATTGACATGCTGTATTTTCAATATATTACTAGTTTTCTATGAGATAAGTATTAGTATAATACAGTTAATCAACCATTTTTCTCGATATAACGATTTCTCTCCTCCTTATACTCTTGCAAAAAAGTTTATTTCGCCAGTTTATTATGTTAATGATTTAATTTTGCAAAATTTTTCCTTTACTATACTTCATCTTCTAGCTCTCCCATTTACTAGGGTTTAAGTATGTCTTCGAGAGTCTCACGATAGCTTGGATATTTTTCCAACAAATTAAATAAAAAATCTCCACATTTTTCCTTTATCTTTGGAATTTTGGTCTTTCTTTTATTGAATGCAAAAATAAGAGCATCATTTAACGCTGGTGGATAACAATCAGCGGGCTGTGCAATTTCAATCCAATGAGCTACAAGTTGAAGTAACTCATAGACTAAAATCCAGTCATATTACTCATTATTTCTATCTATCTCATTTAGTCTTTGATTATATACAACGAGCACATTTTTGGCCGTACAATTTAATCTCTTGAGGCACTATCTCACATTTTTTCGATAGGGAACCAAAGGATCCGCTAACTGCGGGATTAGCAGATCGAGAAGTGGGCGAAGGTTGATGATATTTGCAATTCCTGGCATGTTTAGAATGTGCGACAATAACTATAAGATTTAAATGTGTCTATCAGGTAGAATTTTTACAATAATTTTGCTAATCAAGTTGACGTACTTTGCAATAATTTCCTCATTTTACAGGAATTGCTTCTAAATCTGGTATTATTTACTTTAAATTATTGAACCGCGAATTTGTTAGCCGCTTTTGTTTCAGAGGCAAATAAATTTTTTATCACAAAGGGCTCATATATTCCAAATATTTTTTCTTTAATCAGGGGTAAATGCTCATATTGAATGGATTTAAGTCTATCTTACTCTTCATTAGTTTGTTTATATATTAGCTGTTACTTATCTTTCTCCCATATTTTTTACAAAGCTTTTAAATATGAAGAATCCATCCTTTGCAAAACTTCATGCATATTGGCAAAGTTTAGATAGAATAATGCCTTTAGAAATTATCGTGCATGAATTAATAAAAATATACATTAGTATTTAGGTATTGATGATCTTTGAAGGTCAGTCTAACAATTTTTTACAAAATTAACTTGGTTATTGCGATACCTTTATAACAACTTCATTTACTTGATTTCTTTTATAATAGGGTATGATATTATTCGAATACTTTTAGAAGATAACTTATTGAGCTAGCCATTACAAGAGTATTTTCATTTTACAGTCCTTATTTATATGATGGATTTACCTGAGTAGTAGAGTGTCTCTAAGACCATTAAACTATTATTGCTTAACCCCAAAAGATTGAACAGAGTCGCCTACCCTTTTTTACGTATTTCTTCATCCTCTACTCCTCCTAATCTTACTATTTATCCTCCGATCTCCCTCCATAAAATCTAAAGTTCAGTGGGCATTAACGTCGAAGCTATTTTTTCTATCAGAAGTAAAGTCTTGAATATCATGGGTTTTTTATAACATTTAAGCAATGAAGTAAACATGATAAAAAGTTTACGTAGATCGGGTACTATCAACGACCCGCTTCTTTTTAAGTTTTATTATAGTTCGGTGAGGAGTTCAATATCTGGAATCTAAGTGAGAGTTTAAATAAGAACTTTATTATTCATAATATTATAATCAGCTGCAATGGATAATAACATATTGATAGTATTGTAATTGGAAAAAATCATTTATTCTAATTTAAGTTTTCATGTCCGTTTAATTTGCAGAAAAATATATTATTATTTAGCTCTTCTCTTTCGCAACCCCTCCCTTTCTTTCACCTTTTCGCTATCTTTGCATTCTGTCTCTAGTCTTACATAGCTTTTTTTCTATTTTTACTTACTTTTATTTATTTAATTGCCTTCGGTTGGATACCTAAAATATTTGGATACATTTATTGGTGGATGAGAATTCGAAAGATAAAGGTATTTAACAGATTATAACTTTTTGAATTGTTTTATATGCTCTTTAGCAGTGTTTATTTTTCTTTTTATCTTCAAATCCAGGCTTTCCTATTTTCTCCGATTTTTAAATTGAGAAAGACATCTTCTTTAGAAGTTGGTCTGAGATTTATATCGCTGTAGAACTTTATCCTTTACTTCCCTATAAGGAGACAATACTTCTTTGCTTTTAGCCTGACTTGTACGGGATAATCTGGTTTACCTCTTTTAACTTTTTTATTTTTGTTTAAAATCATAGAGCAATCGATTGGCAGAAAGTGTAATATCTTTAGAGTCAAAGTTAAAGCAGTCCAAATCCACAGGATGAGGCATTTGTACTTTCTTCATCAAATAATCTGAACGGTTAATCCACCCCACCCACGGATGGCATTTTATTTCTTTCACTCCAGCAAAATGGCCAAGTCTCTTGTTCGGATCTTTTTATAAAAGAAGTTTTAGTAAACTCTTTAAATTTTAGCTTAAGCAAATATCATCGGGGAAATATATTTACTCGTTTATAATTCGAAATTTTGTTTAGTTTTAAGGGGAGCTTGGCTCATAAAATGGAGGGCAACCAACAACCATTTCATAAAGTAGAGCTCCAAGACAGTAATAGTCGACCTAAAATGAATGTCCCTTGCGTGAGAGTACTTCAGGGCTCATATACTCTAAGCTTCCGCAAAATGAATATCTTTTTTATTTGCTGATTTTGGCCAATCCGAAATCAGTAATGCGTATATGGCCTTAGATATCCAACATTATATTTTATGGCTTTAAGTCACGATAGATTACTTGTTTGGAGTGCATATATTCTAGAGCTAGCAGGACCTATATAAAATATTTTTTAGCTGATTCCTCATCAAATCGTAGAACTTGACGCTGTAAATGAAAAAGCTCTCCTCCTGGACAATAATCCAAAATCATAACATAAAAATGGTCAATCTATATAAATTGACGCATTTTGACTAAAAAGGGAAAGTCTAAGTATTCGTTAACTGTTTTTTCGTTGATTATTAATTCAATTTTGCCCTGTATTTTTTCTTTTTCAATGTATTTTGCAACGTAGAAACCTCCGTCTATCTTACTTCTAACCAAATAGACTTTGCTGAAACCACCCACTCCAACACATTTTAAAATTGCATATTCGGATATTTCAGATTAGACTTATTTTATCTTCTTTTTTAAAACGCATCTGATTTTACAATCACTTTTTAACTATCCAGCTTTATTCTGCATTTTATAGTCAATCAGCCAATTCGAATCTACAGTTTAGAAATAGGCAATCTTCGAACCCAAAGATGAAGTTGCTTTTATTAGAAGCTAAACGAGAGTACTCATTGGGCAAGGGATTGGTGCTTTAAGATGGATTTATTTATTAGGAATTTGCAAGTAGATATTTAAATTGCCTTTGTTATTTTTATCTTTTGACTTGGAAACTTTACGATTCATAATAGAAATTCTATTTTAACTTATTTCCAACAATTCAAAAAAAAAAAAATATTCATTAGTTGCTCTACGATAAATCATAGTTAGATAAAAATATTCTTTCAAATTAAATATTTAAGAATGATTCAACTGAACTTAATGATAATCTGTCGTTCTTTAATCCAATTTATTATTTTATTGTTATATAACGTTTTCAAGGCGGATATGGCTTTCATAAGAGCTTCTTAACAAAGATATTAATGTATTGATAAAATTTAATTGAAGATTTGTATTCTAATAGATTACAACTTATGAACAATATAGATATTATTTCAATTATACAATCAACAAATGGATAATAGATTGCATCATCAATTCATATTATTGAATTTATTCTTTCCAAGAATATTCAATATCTTCATTCATTTTAACCAAATAAATTTAATCTAATAATTCGAGTTAAAATAAAAAGCTGTTATAATTTCGATTTCATAGAAGCCTTCATGAGCAGAATCTCTGATTATTTCGATGAAACTGACACATCTGTGTAGCTTGGCTAAACTATTACTATTAAGATATAGCTGCCAATAGCATTTAAAACCTTTAGTTTTACAGTTTCACTCCATAATAAAATGCAACCTATCTTCACCGATATAATCACGCAAAAAGCCTTCATTTTAAGAGCATGTAATAAAATGGAGCCCAAATATGACAGTGCCAATTCAAATACTTCAAAATTGATAGCGATATTTATTCACTATATCAATCAATCGATCATAATTAGAAGTGAGGACCAAGATTCTCTGGATAAACTATACTAGAAACTTAAGATTTTGATTTCTCATAAAGGATTCAATGAATATTTTAAACCAATAAAAAGGTTGGGAAGAGGAGCTTTTGCCACAGTGTATCTTATAGAACATAAATTTACAAAAAATCAATATGCTGCAAAGGTATTTTCAAGAGAAGGTCAGAAGCTCGAATTCAAGGGTCATTAGGCTCTGGAAAATGAAATAAGAACTCTCAGATTATTATCACATCCAAGCATTATTAAATACTAAGGCATTTACGAGACATAGAATTTGATTTATTTGGTAACAGAACATTTATCTGGAGGAAATTTGTAAGATTTTATGAAAAACAAATGCAATCTTAAAGGTAATCAAATTTCTCAAATTATATCAGATGTTCTTGAAGGACTGATTTATCTCCAAGAAAACAGCATCATGCATAGAGATTTAAAGCCGGAAAATATACTTTTAAGAGAAAAAGATATGAAATGGGTACTGATTGACTTCGGGTTAGCTGCATTTACTAACTAGCAATATCTTTATGACAAATGTGGGACTATGGGCTATATGGCACCTGAAGTATTAGCGTAAAAACAACTTGAAAACGAAAAAGCAAAACCGTACAGTCTCTAATGCGACTTATATTCTTTAGGTGTAATTAGCTATCAATTAATTGTTGGTTCATTGCCTTTTAAAGTTTAATCTTAGGGCATGTTTGATAAAAAAATTGTCTGGAGTGCTTTCAATAGAGAAGAATGTTCAAGGATACACCCATAAATTATATAATTTTTAAAGGGGCTTCTCGAGAAAGATCCATTAAAAAGATTGACAGCCTAACAAGCCATTTGTTCTAATTTTTTTGTTAAATAGAAAGTAATATAAAGTTGGATAGTCTTAAGCCAGCAACGGATAGACTAGAGGTACGATAAAATTTTGAAGCTAGCAAACTGTAATTGATTACTAATTTCTACTTGTCATAATTAGAATTCATATGCTTTGTATAATTAATTATAATTATATATCAACAATGAGCAAAAAACTATGGCAAAAAATAGGGCTTGAACACAAATAACCCATCAAATTTGAGTATATTTAGGTTAATTAAGAGATATATTTGAGTACTCAACTATAAGAGCTCTGGATACTGTTCATGTTAACAGTAATTCAGTCTGCCGCGAATAATATGGCATATTTGATAATGATATCTCGCTTAAAAATTATTAAATCTCCTATGTTAAAGACAAGCCCTCAAGGATTGTTTTAAATCCAAATGATATATCTGTTTAAATATAACGCTGTGAAAGTTAATTTTTGGATGAGCCAGAAAGGAAGGCTTTAATAAAATATCAAGCAAATTAAGAAAAAATAAGGTTCTTCTCAAACAAAAAGAATTTGGTAAAGCATTTGAAGCTTTTAGTGATATTCTTAAAGGAGTAGCTTCGTAGTCTTAAAGTGATTGTGGAAGTGTAGATGCAATAAATGTTTAAAAGCATAATTGAATTTCTGAAAAAATCGTTACTGACAATAATAAATCAGATCAGTAATTATAGAAAAAATTAAAAAGATTCTCCGGTTTGTTAAAAATGCAGTTCTCAAAGCAAACTAATAAATAATCTCACAAAACAATACTGGTCGTTATAAAAATAAATGAAAGAAAAATCTCAAATAATTTGCGATTTAAATTAAAAACTGTTCGCGCTGACACTGAAATAAAATGATCCGATAAAAAGGATATAGCAGGAATTATTGCAAGACAGAGCAAAATTAATTTAATAATTGAAGACTTAAGTCCACCTTCTTCGAGAAAAAAATATTAATTTTTAATCAGAACTCCGGAATAAAGAGTTAGACACTACAAAACTAGAGAAATCTTATCAAGAAAATTTAAGGGATCTTGATAACCAAATTTAAGAAATCAACAAAGAGTATTCCGTAAAGATATTAAAAGAATTGCAACGAACCGCTCTCATGGAAAATGAACTTAGAAACCTACAAGACAAATATGAGCAGTGCCTTCATGAGCTTGAAGTTAGCAAGCAAGAACAAATGCGTCTTAGTGCCAAAACTTAAGTATCAAAAACCGAGAAGTTTAATAATTTTTTGAAAAAAATTAACAATTAAGATTAGAAACTGAATACAATAGCTAATAACTAGAGATATTAGGATAGATAATTTTTTACTAGGCCTTAGAGAGATGGCAATCGACTTAAATAAAAATACTCCGCTTATTCAATGACTCAAGTTCTTCCAAATTAACTATCAATATCTAAAGAATGTAGTCTAGGATATCTTACTCCTCGAAATACTGACCGATAATACTTCATAGAACCCCTTGTCTTTAAAAATAATAAAGAGTTATCATAAAAATAAAAATGGGTTGGCACGCCAATTTTAATGAACAAAAATAGGAACTTAATGATCCATACGGATAGAATTCATAGAACCAATGGCCCCTTTTTTGAACGAGCTTTAACGAATCTTAATGAGCTACAACGAGATGTTCGAAAAGAAATATATCGATCGAAAAACGTCTGTAAATGATTTGACTGATATGTGTATTCTGACCCTATTTATCTTGAATCAAATTCATTATTTTATCAGCCAATGCCAATAGACTTATACTTAATTTACCATATTCTAAATATTTGCTTTCCTCAGATGCAGATTGTCTTTTGCAATATAGTAATAAATAATTATCCAATTACAGTTATACATCAATCATCATTCTCCGAAAATGGTGGTTCATATCCCTCTGGGACATAAGGCTCATTGAAATCATCTTATTCACTTTATTTTTTTTCTTTTGCTTTTTGCTCCATCTTTTACATTAATTCAATAAAATCATCATCTTAATCCTCTTCATTTTCATTAGTATTTAGTTTTGGTGGTAGATTTAACATTTACAGGGATTATTTTAGCTCATTTTGCATATCATTGATGGGCTATTGCTATCTTTGAGGAACTTATTCTGTTTGCTAAACGACTTCCCATTGGTCTGTTCCTTTATGAATCTTCCTGACTCTTGACATGTAGGCCTAAGTAAAGAAGTAATTACTAAGAGACGCTTATCAGATCCTAAAGCTTGGCATCTCTGCAAAAAATAATCAAATGAATATTTGGGGACCATTTAAAAATGCCAAGTTTTCAACAGAATCACAATTTTCTTCATTGTATTTTATACGTTTATTTCAGAGTGTTCATTCAGTTATAACTCTTTTGTCTTTTAGTACAGGGATCTCAGCCCTTTTTTGCTTTAAAAATGCTCAGGTTTGATCGCAAAGCTGATCTTTTATTTTTTTGGCTTTTATCGACTGCCCGCGGCGGGGACAGGTGCGGGGATTATGGGTGCATCTTAACCTATCATTTTGGAGGCAAAATATTATTATAAACAAAGACAATACTCAATATTATACAAAGAAAGTTATAGAAACAGCATTTGATGTTGATGTTGATGATGTGTTGAAAATAGGTATTTTAGACCAATTATAAAATTTACTTTAAATCATTTTCAATTGTGCAAATCCAATTTGTATATTTTTATATTTAAACTATTGAATATGCGTTTATTCTCAAATTGTATATTAATTCTAATTATAGGGATACAAATGATAAACATTCCCATGGATGAGTTCCTCGGATGGTTTTAAAATAAAATGAACAGCAAATACGCAATGAAGATCTAGTCCCTAAAGCGTTCTATCATTTATTTCTATAATCTGACAGGGCAGGTCATCTCGCTCTATCATACAATGCGCCAAAAGATGGAGAAGTACAGCGATAAAGAGGAATATAAGGACATTTTAGCATTACTGAATCGTTCCCTCATCATAGTTACGAAAATAATATAAAAAATACCTGTTTGTCTGGACTCAGTTTTTTGTGATAAATTCATCAAAACGTTTGATTTTAGCATCAATCTGCTCTGCACATACTACCACTCGCTCAATCACTATTAAATCATCAGTATCCATCTCTGTAAATAGATAAATAGGCCAAGACGGAGAAGGATAAAATTGTAGAGGGAATTAACAAAATGTACACTATACACGTCAAAATCAAGGATATTTACAAACATAACATAGAAGTACTCCAAACTCTCACACTTATTTCAGATTATAAGAATATTTTTACAATCAAAATATCCTCGATTCAAAACAAAAAGAAATTAAGAAAATAATCAAGAGAGCATTATGCAGATAATTTTTAAGCTCAAGCACTCTAGTTTTATTAAGGATTATTGGAAAAAATGCAATCTGTAAACGAGTAGCCATAGGCTAAAAGTACAAGATAAATTACTCAGAA
>Ga0302186_10000537_pt1 | contig 33733 bp, 28 predicted proteins | sample II_Bog_E1_2_FD_198782 | JGI IMG/M metagenome (GOLD analysis project Ga0302186, IMG submission 198782) | Peat permafrost microbial communities from Stordalen Mire near Abisko, Sweden - II_Bog_E1_1 | ecosystem: Environmental > Terrestrial > Soil > Wetlands > Peat | place: Sweden: Abisko... | reverse complement strand
AAGAAGATGATGATGACCATCATTATTTCGATGCAGTGTTAAAAATCATCATTAACCATATGCAAAGAATATCAATAATAATGATTTCGGAGGTCGAATTCGAAATTTCTCTGGTTTCTCTTAAATCCTACGTCAATTCTTTAGATTACTTTTCACTGCTCACGGAAGACGTCTTTTCCAACGATTGCTTTCTTCAGATGATATTCACAAATATGAGCAATTTTCCCTTCTATAAAATCCTGATCACACTTCTGCTTCCAATCCTAATCCCCAGCATTTGTTTCATCCTCTCTTCGTTGATCATCATTAAGAATTCCATTTCTGCTAAAAAATTTCCAAATCCATTATATTTCAAAAAATTCATCATTTTCTTCCTTGTCTCTACCTTTCTTTGTTATTCCCTGCTTATCAAATGTTCCATGAACCTCCTCAATTGCATTTCCTTAACCAATGACCCTTTAACACAACATAACACTTTTCTTTATGATTCACCCAACTTTCAATGCTGGGTTGGATTGCATCGTTATGGAGCCGCTCCATCTGGGATTTTAGGCATCATTATTTGGGGATTTTGTTTTCCATTATTTCTTTGGCTTATCATTGGGAATACTTTGAAAATGAAAAATACAAAAAACAATAAAAACAATATGATGATCAAATTAAGGGTTAATCTTAAAAAAAAAAGCAGTAATTTCAAAGAGAAAAATGAAGCGTTAAGCAATAATAACTTTCGTTTCTTTATTAAAGATTATAAAAGGCAATTTTTCTATTGGGAAAGCATAGTTTATATCCATAAATTGCTTTTATACATCTTCTCTCAAATCAATAATTGGTCTAATGAGATATATTTAAGAATGTCAAATGTGTTGTTTTTGTTGTTTTATTTCGGTATTATTCACAAATTACAGCCTTTTGCTTTACGGAAAATCAATTATTTGGAGTATTTTTCCTTAATCTCTGCCGTGTTAACTAATATTGCCACTATAGGACTTAGTTCTGAAGGTATTTTATCGTGGTTTATGTATTTTTTGTATGTTGTGACGCTTTTGAGTAATGGCTTCTTTTTTGGATTTGGAATTTTCCTAGTTGTTAGATACACTAAATGGAAAAAAATGTATTCACATATGAAAAAAAACTTGTTTGGTATGAAGAACCGATTGAATAAAACGGTTAAAGCTTTTATTAAATAAATTTATTTAGCAAGCGAAATTGAAAACCTCGATTAAAGAATCTAAAAATTAATTATTTTTCAGCTTAACCTAAATTTAACCTTTTTTTCCTTCGAAAAATTGAATTTCAAATTCAGAATTCAATATTAAAAAGTAATCTGCGATTTTTTTTTAAGTAAAAAAAATTTTTTTTTTAATCATTTATCCCAGGTTTTTTGTAATAATTTATCCAAAAAGGAACATTTTTTTTTTAAATTGATAATATTTTTTTTTAGAATTTCTTTCCTAATTTTAGAAAAAAAATAATTTTGTAAACTGCGTTTTTTTTAGGTTTCTTCAAAATTAAATTCTTTTAGAGTATATAAAAAAAATTTTATATTTTCGTTTTTTTTTTGAAACAACTCGAAATGTTGAAGTTAACCTTAATTTCAATTTTCTTTGGAAAAAAAAAATTTAACATGTTATATAATTTAACATTTTTCCAATTTTATTTCGTTTGCGTCTCCAAAAACCAATTGACATATTTTGGGAAAATTTTTAACGCAATACTATTCTTTACATTTTTGAAGAACCCTTCAAACGAATGTAAATTATGTATCGTCAACAAGACATTAGCCGTCATTTCCTTTGATTTTATCAAATGATGAACATAAGCCCTCGTATGATTCAAACAACTATAGCAATCACATCCCTTCCAAATTGGTCCCTTATCCATTTCGAAGATTCCTTTGGCCAAATCGATGACTCTGGCCTTTTTATTTTCAAAGTTTTTCTCAGAAATGTTCTTTTCTTTTTCATCCAAGTGATTGTTCATAAAATCGAAGCGGTCAAAACAAAAGGCCAATCCTTCTTCAGCCAAATGGAAAGGATAGTCCACCTCAAAACAATCAATACCAAGACTCAATCCATGCAAAATATCCACAGGTTCCCCTTTACTATGTAAAACCACAACAAAAGTCTCAATTTTCTCTTTAGGTATCTCAGCCATCAACATCCGGATCATTTTAGTCCTTTCTTCAATGGATTCACCCTGACAAAAGCCATATAAAACTGCCCCCTTGACTTGTTCCCTCTTCAGAGTTCCACTCATGCTTTTTTTCCTTAAGTCCTCATATTTGCCTCCCTGTATACAACCTAAAACAGGCATACTCTCCAATAATCCCTGCTTTTTGAGCTCTGCAATAGTCGTATCTAAAAAATCTAAGGATTTATCCACGCATCTACTATGACTCTTCATGCCAGATTTATCAGCAACTGGCTCTTCTGTTAAACTAACCAATATATCAGGCTTAATGACAGTTGCTAGATTCACAAAATCTTCAATAGAAAACTCTTCAAAACCTTTAATAGTAGAAAGTCTCACTGCGGTCTTTTTATTTATTCCTTCAAGGCTTTTCTTTGTTGTGTCCATTGGGGTTAAAACTAATAGTTTCTTTTGAAAGTTGAGGAATTTGTGGATTGTAAGATCAACTGACGGAAGTAAAGAAAAGATCGAATCCATATGCACAAAATCTCCAAGGGATAATAAGAGAGCATCTAGTTCGAAAAACGATTGGTTGTCGGGAGTTAGATGGAGAAGTGTGCCTTTTCGAGTTTGATAGAGACATAATGGGGTTTTCAGAGATTTTAAATATTTGGTTGTTGGCAATAGGGACATGAAATTTCTTTAAAGGGAATCTTTTTGATTTTTTGTGAAATTTTTATATATTTTTTTATAAATAAAAAATTTCATTTCAAGAAAAATAAAAAAAAATTTGAGTTCCAACATAAAAAAAATTTTCCTTTTTCAAATTTTTTTTTCTCATTTCACATTAAAATTTGTTTTGTCGAATGCAGTTTATTATTTTTTTTTTCTTCCTCTTCCCTTTTTCCACCCCTCTTCAAACTCGTATTGATGCCTCTGCGACTCTCAAATCTAACGTAGTGACCTCTCCCAGTCATCGTCAGCTCCAAGATGGTCGTGATTGTGCCCCAGTTTTTGTGCAAGACGGTCGCACATATACCGATTGCACAACATCCAAAAGTCCGGACGGTCGAATGACAGGTAGTGAATGGTGTTACGCAGATACTTCTGAAAAAGGAGGTGGTGGCTACCCAGCCTGGGGCTATTGTGTGCCTGTGTTGAACTATGACAAGGTGAGAGAAAAAGCAAGAAGCATGCTATATGAGACATTGCCTGAAATAAGGAAAGTAGCTGACATAGTTCAGGGTGCAGGGGAGCCTTGTGGAGAGACTATTGATATAGTGGAGAAGATTGAGAAGAAGCAGGGGGAAAATGATATGAAGAGCGCAGTGATGGAGAAAAAGATGGGTGATTTGGAACGGAATTTCCAGAATTTATTGAGTTTGAAGGCGAAATGTGAGGATTTTATTGACAAGAACGGGCTCTTGATTAAAGAGATCGATCAGTTAAAGAGTAGGAATAGCCTAAACTCCAATACAAACTGTGAGGGGATGTTAGGATATGATGAGGAAAGGGAAGGTGATGGGATAATGGGTGAATATTTTGACAACGAGGGGTTCCTAGGCACTGCTATAAAGGAGGTTAATGAGAACCTTGACTTCCAATGGTTGGGAAGACCACCGTTACCTAAGATCAACCCTGAGAACTTTTCCTTTAAGTTTAATGGGTATTTGAAAGTTCCAGTGAACGGGTATTATAAGTTTACTGCATCTGCGGATGATGGATTTACCTTATATTTGAATGATCAATTGTTATTGGACCCTAATGCAAAAAATAGACAGACGAATCAAGCGACTTCAGAAGAACTTTATCTGATCGATGGCCTGAAATATCACTTGCAATATTCTGGGTATCATAGTGTCCATCATAACTATAAAGAAACCAGCGACGCTTCTTCCAAACTCATGTGGCAGTCCTCTGAATTCAAGCAGCAGATAATCCCTGAAGAGTATTATTATCTAGGGAATAAACAACCTCCATTGAAGATCTATAGTTATAAATTAACAGAATTCCTTTTGAGAACAATGCGGGAATTCGATGACGCGTTTAAAAACACTAACTTCTTCAAAATGGCTGATATTCCGTTGCAATATCGGAACCTAAACCAACTCCGCAGTGACCTTCACTTCCAAGAAAGTGAAATCACACTTCAAACCAACTCAGCTGTCACTATGTATATCGCAGTGAATGCTAGATTGCCGAATCCTTTGCCTACTGATTTCCAAAACACTGAGGAAATCATGTCGATTTTGAAATTGTCCAAAAACTTCAGAACCCCTACCAAAGAAATCAGAGCTTCGCTTTCAATTCCTTTCAAAATCTATAAGAAGAACTTCCCCGAAGGTCTTATCAAAATTCCTTTATCAGTGTCTCGAGAGAAAAAGCTCAAATTATCATTTATTCTCTTTTATCAAGTGAACCCGAATGCGGCCCGACATTTTATTTGTGGAGGCAAAGAATCTAATATCGGATTATATAACGGAGGAGCCTTTGATTCTTGTTCGAGTAGTTCCTCATATCCCAATAATCAATGGAATTGTGAATATGCTTTTTCAGGCAGAATGATAGATGGCCCGTTCACGATGTGGGCTTCTAACGGAGAAGGTATTGGGGCATGGATAGAAGTTGTTTTCAAACAAGAGTACCAAATCACAGGCATCGAGTTCAAAAATCGGGATAACCCAGGGGAACGAAGCAAGGAAATAGAACTCAAATATTCTAATGGAGAAACTGTCGCTTTGCCTTTGAAAAACACTGATAGAGTTGTATCTTTGCCTATTCATCCAGTGGTTACCAGATCAATAAGGTTTAGAATCAAATCAGTTTTTGGCACTATAAACAATGGTGGGGCGTTCAATATCATAGGATTACCATGTAGAGTGGAGGAATCTTCATTGACTAACACAAAAAATCAAGATCCCATCAATCTTCGTTGTGAACATAATCTGATCAATCATGAACAATTAATGAAAATGAACTTCCAAATCGGCGACCGTTTCAAAGCCTCATGCTCAACCTCTTGTGTTGATCAAGCAGTCAATATTTATGGGAGTTTGATATATTCAGAAGATTCATCATTGTGTAAGGCTGCATATCATATGGGTGTCATCTCGGCAAGTGGAGGCTTGTTTTCAGTCTTGATAGGACCTAGACAGATGAATTATAAGCCGGAAACCAGGAATGGTATCACATCGGATATGAAAGTCAGTAGTCCGAGATCGGTGACCTTTGAGGCGGTGATGGATGAGAAGACTCAACAGATTGGAGAGTTGTTCTTGGGAATGAAGGTGGACATTTTTGATCAGAAGCTCGATCGATGGGTTCCGGGAATCATCATCAGAATTGATAATGGACGCAAAGGCATTTGTAAAGTTTTGATCAACAAAGAAGGTTTTTTTTTTTTTTTTTTTTTTTTCAATAATTGAAAAACTTCTAATTAATTTAATAAACAGGGTACTCTGCAGAATTCAATGAGAACATCAATTGGCCCGACCCTAACAAAATTGTGCATTGTGGTGACAAAATCCCGCTTCGTAACTGCGATGAGCGGAGTAAAGATCCGAAGCTTCGTGACCAATTCGAGGCCAAAATCTGTTTTACTCCGAAAAGTGAATGTCCCTCTGGTTTTTTGCCAGACTCGGGTGAGAAATTCCAAGAAAAGGGTAGTCTCTCTTATGGTTGGAGTGGTGACATGCGTTCCATGACCAGAACCAGATATAGTCATTTCGATGCTTTATTAGATAATTTGATATTGTTCCCTGCTGATAAAAATTCCAAATGGTGTTTAGCTGAAAAGCCCTCGACAATATGTGAGCCGATGAGTTGGATGCTAAAAGTACCTAATGGTAAATACATTGTGAAAGTGACGGTGGGAGACCCTGTGAATAAGGCCGGATATTGGTTAAAAGTGAACGGGAAGGTGTTTATTGATGGTAAGATTTTGGAAAAGAACCAATTTTATTCTCCAAATTTTGAGGTGAATGTGGGGAATGAAAGGATTAAAGTCACTGCCGATTGTGATTTTGATTGCCAATATGTTTGGAGTAGAATCAACACCATTGAAATAAAAACATCACCAGGTAATTTTTTTTCTTTTAATTAAAAAGTATTTGATTTGTAGCAGAGGGCAAAACTAATGAAAAAGATGAAATGGGAACAATGAATTTAGGTTGTGGCAATGCTTTCTCAGGGGGAAGATGCATTGATGGGTCTGACCCGACAAATTGTGTGTACGATAGTGTGACCGATAGGGGAATGGAAAAATGTGCTGGGAATTTACAGTTGGTGAAGATTCCTACGAAATATGAGTGTAGCAATCAAAGGGGGAAATTGAAATGTATCAAGGTGAGGTTCCAAAGCTCAGATGAATGCTATAGGGATTGTCCTGGGTATTGCCGGGAGAACATATGTTCATTAAAGGATTAAAATTATAATTGAATTTTTTCTATAAATAAATCTAATTTGAATATATTAATATATGATTTGCCATTAATTGGAACCCCAATTTTAAATGCTCATGCATTTCATCTCATTTTTATCTTTTTTTCTAATGCAATTAATAATAGTTTCGCAAAATGTTTTCTTTTCCTGATTTTGAAAATTTTTAATTTTCTACTTGAAAAAGTCACTTTAAAAAAAAAAATCATACACACACAAAAACTACAAATTGCATTAACCAAAAATTACATAATAAATTAATCATCATTTCACTCCTTCTTCCAATTGTTTCAGCTTCAAAATCTCATCAAACCCATCATTTATCTCCTTTTTCATGATCCCCTCCTGCCAGATTCCCCTCACTTCTTTCCCCCCCTCTTCATTATTCTTTAAGATTCCCCTTCCATGTTGTAAGCTATTGATCCAATACCCGTAATAAATCCTGCCATCACCCCAATGGTAAATTCCGAACCCTTCTTGTTTATCTTTTGCATATTCCCCCTTATATTTCCTGCCGTTTGGCCATATTGACTCCCCTTGCCCATCCATTAGATTATCCTTCCATTGACCTTTATATTGTCTGCCATCAGGCCAAAAATATTCCCCAAACCCGTCGATCTCATTATTTTTGAATTCTCCCGCATACCACGCGCCATCTGGAAATTGAATTTTTCCTAAATTTTTAATTTCATGCAAAATTCCAAACTGATAATTAATTACCCTTTCCAGATTTCCGCCCCATCTCATACTCCCCCTCATATCTCGAACCGTCAGGCCATGTCTCTATGCCTTTCCCATGTTGCTTATCATCTTTCCATTCGCCTTCATATTTGGCCCCATTGATATTTACATAGGTCCCATGCCCATTGGCCTTATCATTCTCCCATTCACCTTCATAAAAGTCCCCCTCCCTATGTATCAATTTCCCTTTTCCTTTAGCCTTGTCATCATAGAACTCCCCCTCATAAATAGTCCCATTGTTCCAAATTTGTCGCCCTTTCCCATGTCTCTTCCCATCAATCATCTCCCCTTCGTATGAGACTCCTGGAGATATTTCTTGCAGCGATGAAATCCTTTTATTATGCTTCTTTTTATCACGACAAGACCCGCAGGAATGCACTTCGTTTGCCTCATCATCATTTCCACTCTCTTCAGCATCCATCTTCTTGGAAAAATAATTGGATGTCTCATCATTACTTTTGAGATGGGAGAGGAAGACATGGTGTTGTAGGCTCGGAATCACCGTAGATGTGTTATCATCATCGTTACAATTGTAGTCTTCCTCACGATGCTGAGTGGTCTTGGACGCCATTTTGAAATGGGAGGAAATAATGTCAGAGGATGTGTTGATGGCACGCAGCTGGCAAAGATTGTTACAACTTGCACCCATTGCAAAATTATCAGTAGTGCTTTGGAAATGGAAACTTGTGGATTTTTTAGAGTTTTGTTTTCAGCTTAAGAATTTTTCCCTTTAAGGATAGTACTAAATTTATTAATTATTGCTAAGTTTATTAACTTTCAAATGGATTCTTTAACAAACCATGACAAATTGGCATTCACAACTAAAATACCAGAGGAAAAAGAACCTATGAATGGCAGTTCCCCGGAAGATAATCATGAGTTAAGCAACTCTTTTGGTCCATTTTAACAACCATTTTGATAGAAAATATTTCTTTATATTGAAAAGGCCCCAGAAAATCAAAACAAATTGATAGAAATAGATATAATTTTAAAATTGGGGAGACCTCACAAGCCACAAACCCTAAGAAATTCGATAAAGGCCCTCGTGGAGATGAAATAGATGGAAATTATAATAAAATATTGGAGATATTACAGGTTTTTAGACAGTTTTTTTTTCTTAGAATGTCAAAAAATTTAAACGGATGTTGATAGAATTGGGATCAAAAAATAGCAGTTTTGTTGAAACAGAACGAAGATGATTTCCTCTACGCTTACAAAGATCAAATGTTCCAGGTTCAGAAAGAATTGAAGCTGTTGAAGAAAAAAGTAACTGAATATAATTTTTTTATAAAAACTCTCATTTTCTAGATCGACGAAGAAAGTCTCAAGCAAAAAACCGATGATAAAATCAACATTTTGGAAGAAGAAAGGGACTATTTTCGAGCCGAGGCACTCAGACTGGATAAGCATTGCAAGGATCAGCAACGAATCATTGAAGAAATCAAGTTCAAGAACAAGATTTTATCTGAGGATAGAGATTATTATGAAGAATTCGTCATAGAAACCAAAAAAGAAAACAAAGCTTTAAAAACTGAACTGGTGGGTTTCTACACTAAAAACTCAAAGAAAAGTCCAAAGGAAAAGCCATATACTGCGGATGAAACTGAAGGAAGGAGGACGAAATTTCCTTTTAAGGATGAAGGAAAAGATAGAGATTCTTTCTTCCAGACCCAGCCACTCAGTGCGGAGTCTTGGGATCAGAAGAAGGGGGCTATGAATTTGATGGATGAGATAAAGAAATTGAGAGAAAATGAGAATAAATATGTTCAGAAAATCAATGATTTGAATGGACATATAGAAAAGGATCGTATGTTAATAAAGTAGTTAATTTGACAAATTTCTATTCAAAGATTAAACAATATTAGAAAAATTAAGAATGAAGAATTCGGAAAAGAAATGAAACGAGCGGAACTCGAACAGATTTTGTTGGATTGCGTAAACGAAATCAGAAGGGAGATCATTAAAAGAAAAAGCATTATGTTTTTGAGGGAAAATTCAAAAAGCACTTTGAATATGGAAGAGATTGATTATTCGAAATTTGCAGCTTCTGATAAGAGGTATGTATCAGAAATTTCTCAACATTTTTAAAAGGATCGTCTTTTTTGAGGAAACTTGTCGAAAGCTTCATTAATAATGAGAAGGTGTTAGAATTGCTATATTGCATCACTTTCACGAATCAATTCACTTTGGAAAGACAACCGAAGAAATTAGCCGAGTCATGGAAATTGAACTTTAATCAGATTCAAAGCCAATATGCTCAATATAAAGATTTTCGATCTAGTTTGACTCAAAGTTTAATAAAAAATGTGAAAAGTTATAAAGAATAATTTTTTTTTGGAAAAGATTCTGCCAAGCCAATTTGGATGAAGGAAGTTTTTCAGAATTCCAATCATTTCTCAAAGAAAGCGAAATCTCTGATGAAACAAATACAAAATTAAAATTTGTAAAATAATTAATATTCTGAAATTTTAATATAATCTTATTTTTTTTCAAAATATTGCAATTTTTTTTATTTAATCAGATTAAGATTTTCCGAAAAAAAAATATACAAAATTACAAATAAAAACAATAACCAGAAAACTAAAGCTGGATCATTGAAAATAGAGAAAAAAGAGGCTCAAGCTGCATCAAACTATTTGTCACAGAGTTTATTTTAAACTTTGGTTTTTAACAATTGTCTATAAAGTTAATAAAAAAACTGTTTTAAATATTATTCATTTTTTTCACTAAGTCACAAAGTTTTTCTTAAAATTTACAAAAATATGAACTTAATTTTATATAAAAAAGATTATGATTATTAATAAAATCGAAAATGGTTCTGATAAAACCCCAAAATTCCATTTCAAAGCGATTTCTTCTTCGAACCTCCTTGTATTCTCATTTCTGATCCCAATTTATGGTTTATGGGATCATTTTGGGATGTTTTTTGTAATTTTTGTTGCGTCCCCTTTGAAAATTGTTTCAGATCATTTTCATGATACTCAAATTTGACTCTTTCGTCTATTTCCAAAGAAAGTCTGGACCTTGGAGGTTGAAGGTTCTGACTATCAAAGGAGACCTCTTTTATTGAGTTTTCTGTTTTTTCCAATTTGAGAAGAGGATCGACTTGAATTTGGGTTTGATACATCTTGTAAATAAATAAATCCATGATTTTTTGATTAATAAGAACTAACCACCTCAAGAAAGCCTGGGGGTAGGTTTAGATTGAGTTCTGGAAGGTCTTCCCCGCTCATCTTTGCCTTAACAATGGATATCTGAGAACAAATGACCACTTTATACCATTTTCATATAAATTAATTACTGCTAATTTTTCACGATCGGTCTTATTGCCACCTTTATGCTTTAATTTGATATGGAGATTCAAAGAGACTTCAGATCCATAGAACTTGTTACAGGACTCATAAGGACACTAAAATCGTTGAAATTCGGTGAAAAATTGAAGATTTTGTATTATATTAAATTTTACCAAATGATTTTTTTGTATCTCACTCGCGGGTCTTCTGTTTTTTTTCTTTTCCAGTCCTTTTTCCTTGAGGGATTGCTGTTTATCGGCTTCTAAAGAGCGATGGTGTTCCTTTGAAACCCATGATAAAAGACAATTAATAATAATTATAAAAAAAATCTTTAACTGCCCTCCTTAAAAAAATTATAATATTAATCCCGCCTGTTGAGTACCTCGACTTTTTTTATCTGATCCTGCAGATTCTTTATGTCCAACACATAATCCTTCATATCGATCAAAATTATCTCATTCTGCAAATACACTCTCCAGAACTCCTTATAGTAATCCTTTTTGATATCATATTCCGGACAAACTAAAAAAACATTATAAACCCATTCCGAGCCAAAAATGCCTTACTTCCAGCGTTAAAATTGTATAAATTGCTGATCCCAGGCTTCTGCAAGGCTTCAGCTATGAATGAAGCACCTCCATTTGGCATTTTAGTGCCGAAGAACCCCCCAGGCCAAAGAGTATCAGGGTCATCCCTTCCAGACAAGGAGTTGTTTACCAAAATGATGTTTTTGATTTTGTTGTTGGAACCTTGGTTAAGTGGATTGTTGACATCCTCTTTTTCGGCGTTGACTTGTGAATTCATGAGGCAGCAAGAAGTTCTGAGGGAAGATGTAGATGGAGTTCAATCAATATAAACTTAAAAAAATTATGTTTTTGTAAGCCTAATTAAAAAAAAAAACTCGTTAAATTTTTACTTTTATATCATGAAACGACCTCATTCGCTCGAAACTATGCGTCAACGACCCCAGGAAATAGAGGAGCAACAATTCAACCCTGTCCAAAGCCATAACAAAAAGGAGAAACAGAACTTTTTTCAAAAAAGCAACGGGTTTCAATTCCCACCTAAACTCCATGATCTCATTGCGGAAATTGACTCAGTGATGAACAAATTCTCAAAGTCGAAACCAGCGCCACAACTCCCTAATAGGATCCCTTTGGTTGATTTGAACCTCTATACTCTAGCTGATGTCAATATACCTAGTGAAGAACCTGCGGTACATAGCAGAGTTTATAAACCAAAAAGACATGATTTTTGCGAAGACCCAATCAATTTCCAATCAACTAATGCATCATCAAAAAAAGGTGGTTCACTAAAAGCCCTTGAAAATTATGAATTAAGCTCGAAGAGACAGAAAAAACTTGCAAGAATCGAGAAATTAATAGTAAATAACACAAAATGTCTCAATGAAAAATTGGTGCAGACGATCACCAAACAGGAAAAGGAATTCAAGCCTGAACGGGAATTTTTCATCAAAAACCTTATGACATTCACTGGCTTGTTATATTCAGGAACTAATGAGGAAAATGGGGATGATTTAGAAAAATTGGCTCAAAAAATGAGGTGTCAAGAAAGAGTGATTATTGACATTGGACAAACTGGGATGAATTTGACTTTTTTGCTTGAAGGAGCGAGTTTTCTCGTGGAAGAAAAAGCCGAAGTTTTAAAGAAAAAAAACAAAAACCGAACAGAAATAGTGAATAAACTTAAAAATAGACCACCTTCGACGATTTTTAAGTAGTTATGAATAATTTTTTCCTTTTTTTTTGTGATATTTTTTCCTTATTTACTTTTAGAAGGTTTTATAAATTTTATTGTTATTATGAATAAAATTTAAATTTTTATATTTTTCATTGTTTTTTGATTTTTGATTTTTCAAAGCTTTATTAAAAAAAGCGCCCCTGTTTGTAATTTCTTATTTTAATAAGTAGTTCAAAGCCAAACCTTCATCCCATCCGTTTTTCTCCAACGCTTCCTATTAATTAAAAAATACACGTGGCAAAACACAAATTGTCATCCCAAAATTAAAAATCTTTAATTTTTTTTAAATCAACCCCCATTCTTACTTTGCATTTTTCCGTCGTGAACCCCATCTCTACTAACCTATTGATCTTTTCCTCGTTAATCTTAGGAGATGCATAGTTTTGAGTCCATTCTTTCGCAGTCTTGTTGAAAAGATTCTTATCGCTCTTGTATTGGCTGGCCACCACGGCATCTTGTGGGTCATCTTATCAAAAAAAAGCTTCAAATATCAACCAAAAATGAAGAAAAAAATAACAAAAACCACAAAAATAAACCACAAAAATAAATTAGAAAAAAAAATCACAAAAAAAAAATCACAAAAAAAGAATCACATTGTCAAAATGTAAAAACCCAAATAAAAGGAACACAAAAAATGGAAAAAATTGAACAAAAAAATGACAATAAAAATCACCATAAAATTGCATAAAAAAATGATTTACCAGGTTCAGCACAACACATCAGAGCTTGCAAGGATAACAAAGCCGTTCTGATGCTAAGGGCTGGACTCCACTCATTCTTCAAGATATCTAAACAAATGGCTCCAGTTTGGCTTGAAATGTTGGGATGCCAGATTTTGGTATCGAATTTCATCTTGAAATACCTTAATTTTAGCCAAAAAAGAAGAAAAAAAGGCTCACTTTTGGGGGTTTGTATGGGTAATCTGGAGGTAGCACAATATCTATTTGGAACAGCCCCCCCTCATAAGGGGTATCTTTCTGGAAATAGAAAGCATAGTGAAAGGGGACGATTAAAAAAAAAAATGAAGTACCGGACCGTTGATCAAACCCTTCCAATGGTTAATGTCATCACCGACCAAAGATATTTGAATGTTGCTGGCTTCAGCCTAGAGAAAAAAAGATAAAATTAAAGGTGGAGATGAAATTAAGCTGTACATTTTTGCTCCAATCGGTAAATTCTTTCATGATTCTACCCTTATTATTCATATGCATTGCGCTCCAAAGAAAATAGAAAAATAAAGGTTCTTGGGATTATTTGAATTTTTGTTTGATTTTTTTTCTTATTTTTTGATTTCTGTTCTTTTCTTTAAATTTATTCTGCTAATTTTTATTTCGCAATTTAAATATATATTTTTTAATTTGGCTCACGTGGATTTTATGGGTTTTCACCTCCCAAAAAAAATATAAAAATTTCTGTACAAATTTGAAAGACTCTTTATTCATCTTTTATATAATTATTATTTAATGTTATCTAAAAAATCAAATAGATAAAATTTAAAATATTAGGATTTTTCAGCTTTATTTTAAATTTAGGCAGAAACTATAATTTAATATGAACCAAATTTATGAGATCAATGGATTGCCTTCAGATTTTCTTTGTTTTTTCTGTAAGAAGTTGCTACGAGAGCCTCTGACCTGTTCAGAATGTCTGAGTGCGAACTTTTGTTCGAAATGTCTTGAAGCTGCTCGAGAAAAAGTCACTAAATGTCCTCAATGCAATGCTGTTTGGTCAGATGGAAGCTTCAAAGCAAACCCAATGTTGAAGAAATTATATGAAATCTCGGAAATTAAATGCCCTAACAAAAACTGCGACTGGGTTGGGAAATTTAACGCTTTTTTCGAACATTATGATGCCTGTGTTGGCAAAATTATCCATTGTCCTTCAAAGAATTTCGGATGTTTGTGGGAAGATGATTCCAAAACTTTAGAAAGTCATAAAAAAGAGTGTTTATTTATCAAGCTTTTACCTTATTTCGAGTCAATGGAAAATCGATTTATGAAATTGGTTCAAGAAAAAAACCAACAAGTGGACTATTTAAGGCTAGAAATCAATAAAATTGATAGTGTTTGTGGTTTGATGTCAAAGAAAATCGAGGAGAATTTAGAATTAAAGAAAATCATTGAAACTCAAAACGAACAAATCATGAATTTAAAGTGCCTTCATGAATTTCCATTTTCTGGGATTCTTCACCATATTTCATTCTCATATTTCTTATCCAAAGGTTTCCAAATCGGTCTATGTGAGCCTTATAGTTATGTGAATTCCTATGAAGAAATGATGAAGTATAAGTCTAAAAAATATGTTTTGTTGGGAGGCAGAAAAAAATTTGATGACTTCTTGATTTTGGCGGCTTTGGGAAACGGAGAAATTGTGTTCAAGGAAACTTTCCATGAGAAAGAAACCAATTATCATAATGGAGTTTATTGGTATTTCTTCAAAGGAAGAAGTATGGGTTTCTCCCAAGGCTCGAATGTTTTGGTGCAGAATGCAGATTGGGTGGAAATTTCTGAAAATAAAAAATTAAAAACCACGAAACTTTCATGGCATTTAGAAGGCAGTGGTGGATGGAGATTGGGAAATTTGAGTGGCTTGGAGAAATCCAAAGAATATGACAAAATTGTGCTCTATATGGATTAAATTTTGATTAAAAAAAGTGATTAAAAAAACCAAAACAAATTTTTTTCATCCTTTTGGTAAAAAATTAAGAAAATTCGAGATGATTCCTTTATAAAAAATGCTTTTTTTTTTGTATAAGTTTATTTCTAAAAAAAAATTATCAAGTTAAATTAATTATTTGATTTGAGTGTTGTAGCCTTGCTCCGCAATCTTCTCCATTTTTCAAAATTTTTTCCTCGAATAATTTGAATTTGTTTTTTTAATTAAATATTTATAAATTAAAAAAAAAATTTATGCCGGTCATTTAAAAAAAAAATCATTTATGCAAAGTTGCTTAAATATTTTTAAAAAACAACTAGAAAACTTTAAGTTTTTTGTTCAGAAAAAAACACAATTTTGCAAAATTAATTAAATAATAAATAAATATTCCCTTCTCTTACTGTAGGCTTGCGAAGCAATCCTTAATGATGTTTCCAACCTGTCCTAGTAGTTTAGTGAGATCCTGAATGCAGGCATTTAAATCTTTTTTGATAATATCGCTCACAAATTGCGCAATGATCGGAGCCAACCCAGCAAAGTCCCCAACACATTGAACCCAATTGGTTCTCAAACTTCCGGTCACCAGAGCTTCAATGGATTCATTGGAACCAAACAAACAATCAAGTCCAATAGCAGAGAAAATTGGCTTGAGCTTTTGTTCATATTCTGCCACCATAGAGGCCATTGAAATGTTACCTTGGGCCAAGAAAGATTCCAACTCTGTCTTGAGGGATTTTATATCTTGGAAGCATTGAGCGAAATTGGTTTCGAGATCAGACTATTGAAATGGCTTTTTTAAAGAAATATAAAAAATTTACTGGAATAGTGAGGAAGTCATGAGTCTGGGATAGGGAGAACAAAAGAAAGACGCAAAGGAAGAAAAATTTACTCATTGAGATCGAGATTTTATTTATAAATTTAAAGGATTATAATTTTTATAAAGTTTGGAAATCTTATAAAATGAAAGCATTATTTGCTTGTTTTTTATTAAAAGAAAAATTTTTTTTTACAATTTTTTTTTATAAAAATGAATTGTTTTCATAAAAATTGCGATTCATAAAATATTAAAAGAGAACATTGGAAAATTAATTAATTCATTCATTAAATGATTTTCTGGATTCCAATTTTCAATATAATTTTTATGATTTTCCACCAAAATAATTTTTTCTTCTTCTTTGATGTGTTTGGTGTTTTTTTTCTCAATGAATTTCTTTTTCTGAGTTAAAACGAAATCATCGTCCATTTTATATTCCTCAATCTTTTTTTCTTTTTTGAGCAACACGCCTGAAAAACTGAGTTCCATTTCGTCCTTTTCCAAAATTTTGTTTTTTTTATGAATTTCGTCGATTAGTCTTTGAATTTTTTGTGATTTTTTCATAGTGACTCTGATGGTGTTTTTGTCATAAAGTTCAACAATAAAGGTGAATGAAATTCCAACAATTTTTTCCGGGTTTTGACATTTCTTTTATATTTTCTCTTAGATTATGGAGTTTAATTTGGGAAACCAAATCAAAGTTCTGAAGAGAATGCTGACTGAAGAGGCTTGCGAAATTAATTTGAGAAAAATTGATTTTTTTCCGCTCGATTTTAATGGGGTCAGACTTGAGTCGCAGGTGGGCTTCCGAGCTAATCATTATGGATGGTTTTTTTTGTAAGATATTTTGTATTTTTGATACAAATTCTTAACTTGGGTTCCGGTTCTTATATACTATTTCAGATTCTATGGACAACATTCTGAATGAAAATCTTTTATTAAAATATTGGATATTTTTGTATTTTTGGAAGAAATAATTTTTAGAGAAAAAATTGAATTCTTTTCAGAATATTTTTTTTTGGGAATTTTTGTTTTTTATTTTGGTAAAAATTTAACAAATTAAAAAAAATATTGAAATTTAATTTATTCATTTTTTTTACAAGAGAAAAAATATAAAATTCCAACCAAAAATTCAGCTTTTTATTAATAAATTCAAAATTTCATTTAAAAAGTCGTCAATTAATCGAAATAGATTTTAAATTTTCCTAGAAAAAAAATCTTTGCACCATTTTCCTTTCCTCCATAAAGCTATTCTTTTCTAAAATTCCAATTTTCCAACATCCCTAATAATTTTCTTTAATAAACCATATATAAAAAACGGTTTAAAAACCTTTCTCTTAAATTCCTCATTAATTTGAAAAAAACCCAAATAAAAATTAAAAAAACCTTTCCTCCACTCAAAAAATCTTATGGGTTGTGCGCAGCCTCGCGACAAAGAAACCAAAGTGGCTTTTGATACCACTGAGCAACAGAAGCTTCATCATACCTTTGATCAATTGGTCCATGGTTCTTCCGACAAAACGCAACTTTCTGAACAAGCGATTGTGTCCCATTTTCCTGAAAATCCAGCTTTCGCTTCTAAGCTCTATCGTTGGATGTCCCAAAACTCAGAAACTGGCCAGGTGACCTTTGAAGTGTTTATGGCATCATTGGAGTTATTGCTTAAGGAGCAATTAGATTATTATTTGGTCCAATATCATTTCCGGACCTTTGAGAAGGTGGAGATCATGGCATTGATCTCATTGGATAATAGAGACATAGATAGGGATTTATTCGAAAGACTGACGATCTCCTATTCTCAAGCATTGATCTTTATGAAGGAGGTTTTGAGTATCTTTTTCCAAGGCAAGACCACCAAAGAAAATCTCGATGATATAGCCAGTAAGGTCTTGGTGACTGGGTTATTTGGTAGCACCGCCTCAATGGATTATATCAGTTTCATTGCCGCTTTGAAGACCCAACTTCCCTTCATTAATAAGGTGATAAAGCAATATTTCTCTGTGAAATTCATGGACACAGAACCCAAAATCCAATTGCCTAAGTTATCCAAAGGCTCAGAAATTCTCAATGATCAATTACTCGGGCTCTTTTATCTGAGCCATGGCGCCTTCCAAAACGTAAATCAGCTCACACTGTTATATTCAACCTCCTCATCCAAAACAGATTTTGACACTTTGAGCAAGACTTTGTTGAATTATGAAAGTCCTACTCTAATTTTGATCAAACATTTGGAGAGATTTGATCAGGAGGAATCTGCCCAATCAGACTCTTATTATATCTTCGGGGGATATTGTTCAACTCCTTGGAGAAATCAACCAGCCAATAGTGGGGATTCCAATAGTTATGTCTTTAGTTTATTACCGAGATTTAGGAATTTCTTCACTCCTTTCGGGGAAGGTGGAAGAAGTTATGCTTATCTTTGCACTGAGCCTAAGGGAAATGCTAAGAAAGGCCTTGGGTTTGGAGGAGATAATTATAAGACCTTCCGAATTTGGCTGGATGAAGATCTTTTTGGGAAAAGTTATGTCAATGCTGAGGATAGGACCTTCGAAAAAGGCTATCTGATGGATCATTATGTCAAGAAACTCAAGATCCAACATATCGAAGTCTGGGGTCTTGGAGCTGAACATTATATCCAAAGTCAAGATGTCTTGAGACAAACCGAATTAGCTCAGTAAAAAAGAGAATCTAATTAAAGGAATTTTAACAGCCATTTGTTTATATAGTATTGAAAGTCTCAGAAATCGAGATGATCCCTCATCGAGAAGATTTGATGATGAAAGAAAAAGCGAAATTATCCTCTCTAGACAGAAAAACCCTCAAGGCAGCGAACTCAGAGCCACATATAGCTATTCGCAGCCACAAAGAGCAGAAAAAGAGTATTTTTATGCTTTTTCTATTTATATTATTAAATCCTGATTAAAAAAGAAAAAAGTCCGGTCTTCCACCCAAAGGACCTTTATTAGATCCTCAAGAAAGTCAAAGTCAAGCTGAATTTGGATATAAATCCAGCCCCGGAAGACAGGATTATCAAGGGAATTATCAAGGAAACTCATATCAGGAAGATGAAGATATGAGAAAACTTTATGAGAAATATTACGATAGACCTAAAGGATCGGAAATAGGAAGAACAGTGGTTGTTCAAGAGGAAAAACATTAAAAGCCTTGAATAAAGATTTTAAAGAATTAAAAGAATTTAAAGAATTTTAAGAATTTAAAGAATTTTAAGAATTTAAAGAATTTTAAAGAATTTAAAGAATTTTAAAGAATTTAAAGAATTTAAGAATTTAAAGAATTTTAAAGAATTTTAAAGAATTTTAAAGAATTTAAAGAATTTCAAAGAATTTCAAAGAATTTAAAGAATTTCAAAGAATTTCAAAGAATTTAAAGAATTTCAAAGAATTTCAAACATTTTTAAGAATTTTAAGAATTTTAAGAATGATTTGAAATGAGAAGAAATTCAGACTTTTTTAATTAGGTAATAATTTTATTTTAATTAATTTCTTCCCCAAAAATCATAACAACCTTCCAATCAAATGAAGCTAAATCTCTTGATATTCCTCACGATCCTGGCCTTTTTCTTTATTCAAGCCTCTGCCTTCCGCAATTTCCTGGTTTTTCTGCATTTAACCATTTTCCCATCTCATATTTTTTCTTTTTTAGAGCTCTGAAAACTCGCTTTCTTCGAATCTTGATTTGAAAATGGATGACGGTTCGGATGGAGGAGCGAATTTCGCCCATGGAAACAAAGATGAAATCGAAGAAAAAAACCAAGGCTTATCGAATGGGTTAGTGCTTTATAACGGGATTAGGACTTTGAACGTCGAAACCACTTAAATTTAAGAAGAAAATGCGAAAACTAAATAAAAGGAGACAATCCTGTTAATAACATTAAAAATAGTTCGATTTAAAGGTTTTTTTTGCGAGTTTAAGGCTTTTTTTCGGTGAAGAAATTGCTTTTCCTTTTGCTTTTCTTCAATTTCTTCCATTTCTGGAATTTCGGGTCTTTGATGATATCGAACACGAAATCCGTGAAGCCTTTTTTGGCTCCATTATTGACCAAAACTTCTCCGAAGAAATTGCTTTTCTTGCTGATTGAAACCCCGAAAACCGAGCGTTTTCTATCTAAGATCTTAGGAGGTTCTCTTTTCTTTCTTCTGAGATTGCGAGGGGATCTTGGACCAGTTCTTTCTTGTTGGATTTTATGAGGATAAAAGGTATATTTGCTCCAATTCCGAGCGTTTTCTTCTTGATTATGGAGTTCATCAGAATTGAAGCCTCCTGGATTGATATGTGTGCCTTTCCGAAGCACGATATTGCCACTGAGATCAGGAGTTAGGAGCTTCATTTCGTTGAGGAATTGGAGTTTGCGACGTTTTTTATCGTAGATCTCAAGAGTGGGTCCCACATTGCTTTCTGGGAAGTAATTGTGGAATGAAAAAACCTAAGGTAATTTTAATATGAAACTTATTTAAATTGAAGACTTGATCGAAAAAAATCAAGAGATCCTGTTGCATGGTAGTTTGTGTCATATTTGCGTTCCCATTTGCATTGCTGTTATTACCCACAGAAGTCTTAGAATGGATAATGTTAGAATGGGGATGTCCAGAAGTATCATTTATAATGGAATTGGGTAGTTTTCTGGTTCGGTTGCGAGTTTTTGATCGAGTGAGGATCCTTGATTCATGGAAGGAAGATTTCGAACCCACTTTTTCCTTGTTCACGATTAAAAGACTCGAAGTGTCTAATCTTTTATCATTGAATTGATTAGATAATTGCTTGGGTTTCGCTTTGATATTTTTAACATTTTCAGATAATTTCGTCGGATCTTCAATAATGGAGTTCCTTTGAATGTAATTGGGGTTATTATTAATAGTGCCTCCTATCATCAAGCTGGGTCTAGAACCTAATCTATTCTTGCTAGTCGGTATATCTTTAAAGAACATTTCCTCCATTACAGAATGTCTTTTATGGAAATGAGGAGCCACGATCTCTAAAGTGTTCATTATGAGGTTTTCTTCTGATTTCACCTGTTGGAATTCATCTTTTTTCGGCATTGGGATTGTATTGGGCATCGCACTTCTATTAATTGCCATTTCCTTAATCTCATTGATATTACCATTATTATTATGATTATTATTATTATTATTGTTATTATTATTATTATTGTTATTATTAATGATGGAATATTCCTCCCGAATTTGATCTCGAGATTCCTCAATAATAGGTGAATTGATCTTTTTGGGGATAGATTCATTCTTATCTATTTTATCCTGAGATTGCCTATCCAATTTCGCATCTAGACTTCTTTCCTTCGTGACTTTTCTTCTAAACATCTTAAAAAAGAGGCCTTTTTAACCCCACAAAAAGTATTAAGAATTAAGAAACTTGTTTTTCCATCGCGCTGCTTTCTATACTTTGTTTCATGAGGTTTTCGAAACTCGTCCCGATTTTCGATTGGACCCTATTAGTATCTGTATGGAAAGTATTGGTTTCTCCTTGGCTTTCCCCGGAACTTTCAGCATCATCATCAAGACTTTCTTCTTCTTCTTCTGAACTCAAACTAGCATCAGAATTGAAATATACAGTGTCATATTCCCCATTAAGGAACTTTTTTCTCAGAAACTCGTTTTTCTCATTTTCTTTCTCACGTTTCAATTCCTTCTGGATCCTCAAAGCAGTTTTCTGCATTCTTTTAAACAACTTACGACCATTAGGCTTCTTCTTTAATGCTCTAGGGTTCGGAATCCTAGGTTGATCCCTATAAAACTCATATCTTTTGACGATTTTCTCGATATCTGGCACGAAATGCAACAAACTACAATTCTTTATCAAATGATCTAAAGATCCACAAGCCGAACATCGCAATCTCAGACTTTGACAATTGTTATAAAGCATGATTTGATCTCGAATCATACAAAACTTCTGATAATCATCATCATTTTCTTTGATGATTTCTTCAAAATCAGCTCTTTTGATCATGAAAACGCTGATAAATTCCAAAGAACGAGCGGAAGATTCTCTAGGTTGACCTGTGAAGAAACCGAGTTCTCCAAAACAATCACCTGCTATTAATTTCCTAAGACAATGTGGGGTCGTTCTATCTAATCTAGAAAGGAAAATCTCCACAGAACCTTTATTTATGAAATAAATAGCCGAATCATCGAGTTCCTGCTCAAAGAAAATCAAATCTCCTGGGATAAAACGCACTTCCTTCATGAAAATGACCATTTTTCTTAAGGATTTCTCTGAGAAATTCGCATAAAACATCGGGAATTGTTTCAAGATATTGCCATAAGCCTTGAGAAGAAGCTCTTCTTTGAGATAGGTGTTAAGACTATTGATGATTTTGGCTTCTTCTTCATCATTTTGGCTTTTTTCCTCATTCCAAATAAATCTGAGATATTCGCGAACCCGCATTTGAAGTTCATTATCGATGCTTTTCCTATCCATGAACATATTAATAACTCTCAAATTGCTATTATATTTGTTTTCTTCCTTATGAATATCTTGTAATAAAATCCCTACAGTATTTAGATAATATCCATAAACCCCACAACCGAATATAATAGTAACAGTAGCATACAGAGTCTCTATACTATTCTGAGGAACTATATCTCCATAACCCACAGTCATCATAGTAGCTACCGCCCAATATAAACTATATAAATATTGAATATACCAAGTCTGATTATCAAGATCATGGAGTTTAAGCCATGTTTGGGATTCAGAACCATAAAATCTTAGAGAATATAAAGCCAACATCAACCAAACACAACAGATCAAATGAAGAACTAATAGAGAAGTCATCAATAAATTGAAAAGGTCCATATATCCTTTGAAACTCGTTTTTAATTTGAATTGACTAGATAATTTAGTATAATTCCATTTCATTCTTGAGATCTTCCCAAAGACGAAAAACGCGAAATAAGATGTGATACTATCGATAAAGAGATAATTACCCACTATCAAAGCTATTATCGCTGAAATGTCACTTAAAAACAAGCCTCGATATATATAATATCTGAAGATCTTTGGCCTGATCTTCACTAATACCCCATCACTATAATAACCTGTATTAAGATTCACTAAGACATCCATTGCAAAAAACAACAGAGAAAATATATAAAATAAAGGTCGAATCGTCAGGAATTCAACCTCCAAAAAAGCCAAATTCAAAGGAACGAAGAAAAACATAGCCAAAATCACTAATAAATGTAAAGCATCCCAACAACTCCTCAAATTATCATAAGGATCCCATGTTCTGATATTCAGATAATGCTTCAGCTTCAGAAACTTCGATTCGTTGATAAACTTCAGAAAAAGCGTCAATCGGCTTTCAGTTTCTTCATTTTCCTCGAAATGCGCCGCATCATCTAATAAAGTATAATGTTCGTTTTTCAATTGTGAGGTCAAACGATAAAAACTCGCGTTTCTCAATTTCATGAGGAATTTCTTCATCACAGGCACCAACAATTCATTAAATTCATGCGAATTATTCGCACTTTTATAAGTCTTTGGACTAAGGTTTTCTTCCACAGTAAGTAATTTATCTTGGAAATCTGAGGGATTGGGCACTTGTAAATTTTGAGGTAATAATGGAGATTGAGGCATTATTTGTAAATTTTGAGGCGTTTCTATATTTGGAGGGCCTTTTAATTTACTCAGATTCTTGATTTTTTTCCTATGAATATGATGATGATTCATTGATGAGCTTTTTTCTTTCTGATAATTTTCTGCGTTTTTCTCAAAACTTATCGATCCATTTTGTTTTTCTTTCTCAGGACTTTGATAAATTTCCCTTTTGGTTTCATTGGGGAAGGTGAAAGTCGATGGATCTTGATCTTTTTCTCTTCGATAGAGGAAATTCTGATTAAAGGCGATATTTTCTTCAGCATTGGCCAATTTTAAATTAAGGATGCTTTCAAATGGAGGCTTCGGAATATTCAGGTTTAAAGGAGAATGATCTTTGAAAATATGAGATGAAGGATTTGATTTAAAGTCAGAATCATTCAAGACTTGTGATGGATGATTATGGTTATATAGTGGACTTATTGAAATTTGGGTCATTTTGTTTTATTATTGAATTAATTTGGTTTTTGAAGACAAATTAATTTATTTCCTTGTTATAAAGTAAAAAATGGAGGAAAACCCAAACATTTTCGAAAGTTTTCTTTCAATAGGATTAGATTGTGAATTCGAAGACATTTTCTTATCCGATCTAAGGAATTTAGACCTTGAAAGTATGAGTGTGTTGAATATTTTGCCTAAAGATCGTGAATTCGGAGATTATTTGGATAATTTGAAATATTGGGCTTTTCCTCAGGGTTTAAGGATATTAGATGAATATCTTCATGATATCATGGTTTCAAATAAGGGAAAACCAAGTGATTTCATTGGGAAAAGCCTCGAATCATTAGAAATTATAGAACAATTCGTGATAACTGATGAAAAATCAATAAAGCGTTATTGTTCTTCTTTGATCTTTTATGAAAAGCGATATATCAAGACCAAAGAAACCCTAAATGAAAAGACTAATGATTTCAGTTTCCTTCCCAAAGTCTCATTGAAATCTCTGATAAATAACCCATTATCCATTAAAAACACAGGTTATTCTTTAATCTTTATCCCAAAAGCCTTATGTCTTATTTCGAAAATGCCTGTTTTTTCATTAGAACTCCAATTCCTCGAATTATTATATAATAAGGTCCTTTTGCCTCATAGAGACCCTAAAATTGATAGATCGCGAGTTTTCAGGCTAAATAAAGAAAAGAATATCAAGGAAATTAGATTATTTGAATTTTATATAACGACCTTATTTTCGCTTTTCACGTTATCAGAAAAAGATTCAAAAACCTCATTTTTAGATCTTGATTTCATGAATCCGAAACCACTTTTAACGTTTCATATAAACAACACAATAGGCTTAAATGTGCCGACTTTTGATTATTTCCTGGCTTTTGAAAAGCTGGAACTAGAGACTTTATTTATAATTTTTTCAGGGATTTTATTAGAAAAGCAGATAATTATCTTTGGGGAAAATAGTCAGGATCTTACTAATATCTGCGAAACCTTATTATCTTTAATTAATCCATTGACTTGGGGATGTATTTATATCCCTTATTTACCTATAGGTCTTTGGGAAACCCTTCATGCGATGATGCCTTATATAATAGGCATAGATTATCGTTATAAAGCTGAAATAAAAGAGAATATGAAACTTAATGATAAATTGATAATCGATTTGAAGCTAAATACTATAGAAAACGATGAAGGAATAAGACTTCCATTTGGAATAAAGACTTTTCTTAAAAGAAATCTAGAGGAAATAATAAGAAAAGGCAAAAGTCTTGAAAATATATTAAAAATCAAGCAATTTTTCCTTAATTCGATGTATCTTATAATCAATAACATCTCGAATTTCTTCATTTATAAAGAAAACCTGAATTCTTTTAATGTGGTTTCGAGCGAAATCTTCAATTTCCAGGCTTTTTTGGAGAATTTCCATGAGGATTTCGAATATTTCGAATTCATGGAGACTTTAAGTCTCAATACCATGATGTTTAATAAATTCTTAGAAGATTGTTTCGTTTTTATGATCAAAGGCAAAAATCTGACTATTATTGAAGATGATTGTCAATATTTCCTTAGAGAAATCAAGAAAATCCTTAAGAAAAACCCAGGATCTCTCATATTTAATATAGAAAGAAACCCTGATTTGTTCAATGAACTCATTCAAGAACAAAACCTCGAAATTCAACAACTTTTCAATAGATTTGCTCTTCTTCCGCCTGAACAAAAGTCCTTAGGTCCTTTTTATTCGAAGTTCTTAGCCAATAAAAAGCCTCATAAGAAGCCTAAAACTCATGAAAATCAGCTTCAGGGTTTCTTTAGTCGATTGAATAAAAGTCTCGAGACAATTCCACGATTTTCAGGCGATTTGAATTCTATAAAGTCTCCGATTAACAAGCAAAAACTATTAGAAAACCCTATGAAAACTAAGAAAAAGCCTATTTATCAAAGATTGCCGAGTTATGAACAACATGAAATCAGAGAGGGATTTTCACCGAATTCGAAATTGATTTCTAAGATAAAAAGCTTCTATTTCTATTATCATGCGATCAAAAGAAATCAGATTTATCATAATTATCGAAGAATCACGAATAATAAGAAAAAATATAGTGAAATCATCATAGAAAAACAAAGCGAAATCAAATTTTCAGAGAAAATGACGCCTTTTTTCAAAGAAATCGTTATTCAGAAAGAAGAAATTGAGGATTTTGATAATAATGTCAATAAAAGGCTTTTCATGGAAGAAAATGCCTCTTATATCGATAGTGCGAAAAAAGCCTTAAGAACTATGGTAAATCCTCAGGATTCGAGTTGTGAAGTCACGCCTTATGGCAATTTTAAGAAAGAACCTGAGAATTTCTCACAATGGTTCATGGATAATTCCATGAAGAATGTGAATAGATGGGATAAGATTAAAGAAGATCTGAAGGAAAAAGAGATCTTGGATAAAAGGTTTGGAACCAGAAGTCTGAGTCCTAAGAAAAAATGAAGAAAATGAATAATTAAATCGGGTTTTTTCTTATATATATATAATTTCTCTGTGAAATCAATAAAATAAAGACTTTTTTCTAAAATATAAGGATTAAGGATTTTATAAAATGAATTTATTATAGAATTTTTTAATAATTTTTTCTATAAATTTTTTAGAAAAATATTCACATTTTCATAAAAACAATAATAAAATTTTTTGCTTAAGAAAAAAAACAAAATATCAAGAAAAAGTCCAAGCAAAATACAAAAACAATGTCTAGAAGAACCGGTTCTTCTTCGCTCGCTCGAAGCCAGCCTGCCGCGACCTTTTATTCTTTGAAATTCAACTTTAGTTTTCTCAAGAAATATATAACGATGGATCTGCATATGAAAGCCACAATAGACGATCTCAAGCCTTCTTTCAGCAATCTTCTTCAAACTAACCTTTTCGCTAAGAAATTGAGCTATTTCTTTGATAACGAATTCTTAGAGACAGGCAAAACTATGCAGGAATTGATCGAGGATGGAAAAATACGCTACGCAACTTCCAACACTTCAGAACCAGTGGTATTAGAGGTGCGACAGGAGGAAGAAGGCGCTTAATATCATGAATAAAAGCCAGTAGTGGTATTAGAGGTGCGACAAGAAGAAGAAGAAGAATGCGCTTGATATCATGAATAAAAACTTCTAATAATTTACATTGTTTTTAAAAATTCAAGAGATCAAATATAAGAATTTTAATCATTTCTTTCGAAGAGTCCCTGATATTAAAGGACTCTTTTCTCTCTTAGTATTGTTATTAACATTAATATTCAGACTAGTGTTTAATGAGCCACTGCCTGATTTCATTGAATTCTGTATGATTTTCTCTTCATACATATCTATTATACTCTGATTGTTAGCATTTCCATTCTCTGATATTATCTCATTTTGCGAATTTCCTTGGAAATAACTGAAATTATTGGCGTTTTTCTCTTTATTTTTCGCCTCGATTCTTTGTTTTTCCTTGTTTTCCTTCCTCAAGTCCTTGATTTTCTTATAATCTTCAGTCAAATCCTTGAGATTCTTCGGGTTTTCTATCGGACTTTTCTCAATATTTCCTTCTATTATTTGGGATTTATTGAGGATTTCACGAAAAGCCTCATTTTCTTCAAGCAATTTCGCGTTTTCCTGTATAGTTTCTAACGAATCCTTCTCACAATTGGCCAGAAAAACCTTGATTTTATTCATTAAATTCAACATCTGCTTCTTCAATTCGAAGTTTTTCTCATTAAGTCCTGAGGTTTTCTTCTAATAAGGGTAAAAGTCTCGTTTTTCTCTAATTTTTCTATACCTTTTCCTTCGAATATTCAGCTTCTAAAATCGAAAGTCTGAGGTTTTTGCGCTTTTCATCATCGAATTCCCGCTAAAAAAGGTAATTTTCAAGCGAAAATCGCGGTTTTCGCTTACTGACTTTGAAGGCTTTGCATTGATTCACAGCGAAAATCAGGCTTTTCTTAAGACCTTGGATTTCGATCTTTAAGTCTTCATTTTCCTCAAGGATTTCTCTCAAATAGTCTGAATTTTGTTGGACATTTATAGAGTTTTCAGGGTTTCTAAAGAGGACTTCCGAGATCTCATGATTGAGCTTTTTACGAGAATAGGTGGGTTCTTTCAATAGGTTTTATAGAGAAATTATAAAGAAAATGAAGACTTTTGCTTATAGAAGAAGAAGGCTCATTACTAGGCGAAGTTGTGGCTATTTTCTTTATTCCAACACAATTCCGAACTGTATTCTAAAGGGAAAAGCATGATTTTAAAGAAAATGAAGAGTTAAAGGACTTTTAATTGTTCAGTCTGCGATTTTATGGATTCTATGAGACTTTTTACCTCGTTTTTCTGCATTTTTGATCTCAATAACAGACTATTTAGCGATTTTAAATCTAAAATTTCTTTATAAATAAATACTCATAAAATATGATCAAATTGACCACCACAGGAACTTTAACAGTCCGTCCTTCGAATGCGATTTTATATCGAGAAACTGTGTTTTTCGGTAAAATGTCGCCTTATATTCTTTGTATTCTAGGAGGTTTCACCTCAAAATCGAAGCCTGCTCTTAATTGTCATAAGAATCCCGTTTGGACTGAGATCTTCACTTATAATAGGTCTGAAGAAAAAGAAATAACTTTCCAGGTTTGTAATCAGAATACATTGAGAAAGGATGATTTAATAGGAGAATGTAGCCTTGGGTTGGATGAAGTGTTCTTAAAAGGGAAGTTTGAAGGGATATTGGATTTGAAATATAAAGGCGAAAATGCAGGCAAATTGTCTGTGAAAATCGAATGGAGACAAACTAATAATGTTCCATTGATGAATCAAATGGGTAATATGAGCGTAAGGCCTATGATGAATAATCAACCTATGAATTTTAATCAACCTCCTGTATCCTATTATAATCAGCAGTCATATAATAACAAGCCACCATCTAATGGAGGAGCTCAGCTTTTTTCGGCTTATCAAAATCAACAACCTCCTCAATTCTCTAATAATAATCAATCCAATAATTATAATAATCAGCCTCCTAATATCCCGAATAATGAATATAATAACAATGGGAATAAAAGTCTAAACCCTTTGCTTTTCGGAGCTCAAAATATTAATAAAAATGACTTTAATTCTAATAACAACGCTTATGTCCCGCCTATCAATGATATGAAATTTCAAGAAAATCAAGGAGGATTCGAATATCCGAAATTGAATGAAGTTATGACTGATATCGAATATCAGAAGAAAATGTCTGAAGAGGCTAATAAAGTGAAAAATTAACATTTGTTTTAATATTTTCAGTTTAAAAATCGAGTTAATAACTTTTAATTAAATCATTTGTTTAAATCAGGTCCCATTTGGAAATTCATCCCTGTGCTTCCCATCATACTATAAGGTATCGTTGATCCTCCTCCTCCAGTTCTATTGCTTTGATTATTCCTTCCTTCCTCATCATTTTTCATGTTTTGCCCCTCTAAACCTCCGCTTTATAAATAAAAAACAAACTTCATAATCTATAGACCTTTCATCTTCTTCAATTGTTCCTCATTATAGAACGTTACTTCCTGCAATTGTTTGCTATTGCTCTGATATTTCGAGCCTTTTTTCCCATAGATCTTGAACCCATAGATTCTGGGCACATAGGTGGTAACCAAAGGCACAGGATATAATTCCGGATAGGTCTTTTATATGAAAGCCTTTGAATTTTTATATTGATTTAATGTTTACCTGAAGCAGAATATGTGGGAAACTGCAGCCAAAATAGGCCCCATCGACATCTGGGCATTTTTTCTTGGGCACATACACATCTTCACAACGAGGACAATAAACCTTCACTCGTGAAGTCCTCAATTCTTCAGCCATTCCTATAGGTAAGACGGTTTGCCGCTCACAGAGCACACGAGGACATACACCAAATTTGGTCAGAAGGTATTTTTCCTTCATTAGAGAAAGACCTTTGGGAGTCAGGATGAATCTGGCATGGATCAAACCATAAAGATCTGTAGATTCTTGATAGATTTCAAGGAATCTTGAAAGGAATTTTGAAGGAAATTAAGAATTTTGTTACTTCTCATCTTCTAGATCTTCTTCATCGGGGATTTGAGGAGATAAGATCATATCAATGGCTTCACTAAGGCCAGAAATCAGTCAAGAAATGAAGAAAAAATGGATACTTGTAATGATTGAACCGTTGTTTCAAACCATAAAGGTTGAAATTGTCCTTGATGAACTCCTCATCGATTTCGCAGAAAAAGTTATGATCTTCGAGATTACAAAACCATTGAATCCAGCCACCTTCAGAGTATTGAGAATCGTCATCTAGAAAGGTTTTAATGAGGATTTTTATAAATGGAAAAGGCAGTTACCACTCATTTTTTAAGGTCTAATTCTCGATTCTTTGAATTTATCGATAAATTATTAATTATTATAGATCGGAAGCCTTAGCAATCTAATAACTTTAGAAAAAACCTCAGATAAATTCAAAAAAAATAACTCCAAAACATGGCAACTACCACACAAAAAGAAGCCAATACCTCCTCATCCAATAGCCAAAATTACAAGACTTTTCTTGGGGCACGAGTGCTCTGGCCTCCAGATGTTGAAGATGATATATTAGAAGGAGCTATATTAGAAACTCATAATATCATAAGGGATAAGACTAAAGATGGTCAAGCGGTTAGATTAGCTCCTTTATATATTAATTATTTGAGAATAAGGTGGCAGAAGGATTAAAAAAGTATCTCGATAAGACTTGGGAGCCTTATTGGCATGTATTTTTCGGGAAGAACTTTGGAGCTCATTTGACACATGAAAAAAGGAGGTTCATCTTCTTCTATATAGAAAAAGACGCCTTTCTGATGTATAAGATAGGATGATAGACTAGCGAGAGATTGAGATATATTAACGAAAAATCATGGTTTTTAATGGTTTTTTAAGGAAAGACTTAAGTTTAAATTTCTTGAAACTATCTCAGAATTTTTATTGATTTTGAAAGACTTAATTAATTAAATAAGGCTTAATTTTTGGGTGCTTTAGCATATTTCATGTCTCTGATCTTTGAGCTCCATTGTCTGGCTCCTTCAAACCCATTTTTCGCGCCTTGATAATCCTCAAATGCTTTGGCTAATTCCTCTTTACTAGTCAAAACAAAGGGTCCATGTTGAAACACAGGCTCTTTGCAAGGCTCTCCTGAGACATATATGAATCCGCATTCATTGTCATTCGTCTTGAAATTCACCTGGCAATCATTTTCCTCATTAATTTCAAAGAAAACACCGTTTTTCTCTTCAACACTTTGGTTGTCATCTATGGTCATCCTTCCTTTATAAACTAAAATGAAAGAGCTCCAATTTCTCTTAGCTGGAACTGTTAACATCGAATTCGCAGCCAATTGGAAGTCGAAGAATTCAAATTCTGTCTTTCCTTTGATTGGAGAAACGATGTTTTCATAGTTTCCAACCACAATTTTGGCTTTGAGTCCAAGTTTCTCAAGAGATGGCAGGTTTTCGGCTTTATATTCCTGATAATTAGCGTCCCCGTATTTATCAGCAAGCTTCAGATTCAGCCATAATTGAAACCCGATGGTTGGTTCAATGAAAGAACCTGGCATTTCCGCATGAACTATGCCTTTTCCTAAGATTTTCAATTGAGAAAAAAACTTAATAATATTTATAAAAAACCTGCAGTCATGACCTGGACATCCCCAGGCCCAATCTCACCTTTATGGCCTTTAAAGTCCTCATGGAAGATATTGCCTGATTGGATATAAGTTATGGTCGCAAAACCTCGATGTGGATGGTCTGGGAACCCGGCTGGCAACTTTACATTAAAGAAATCTAACAGTAGGAAAGGATCGAAGTTCTTAAGCTGTTCAGTGCCTTTTTTAATTTGAATTTACTTAAAAATAGACTATTAGAAAAAACCTATAAAACGACAAACTCGAGCCCCCTCGCCTTCTGGTTGATCGTTGGGTTTGACCACAGTCAGAATTTTCAAAGATGTGCTAGTTTTTTGCATTTTTATGATTTAAATTACTACTCATTCTAAATGAGAAAATTCTTTTTTTAGAATATTACTAACCCACATCAATAAAAAATTAGTAAATTAAAATTGTCTGTTTAAAAAATAAAAACTGCATTTGCATTTCTATTTAAAAAATAAAAGTTTTTTTTTTATATATATATAATACAATAATTTAATTTGATTATAATTTATTACTTTGTTGAAAATTTTCTATTTTTGTTTTTTTTAAATTTTTAAAAATTTTCCAAATTATTTTTATCTCAAATTTTTTCTTTTTAAATTTCCCTGATTTTGTTTTGTTCGTCATCAGTCGTCATAATTCCCTATTTATAATATTATAACCTTCAAAATCTTGTCTCAATTTCATATCCAAATAATGTTTCTCCTGCCTTCAATACAAGACTTTTATTTCAATACCCTCCTGCCTTCCTTTCAAGACCATTCTTTCAATACCATCTTTCTCATCATTTTCTCTTTGATCGTCTATTTCATATATTATCGAAAATTCCGCAGATATGTTGGCCGAGGGGCCTACCCAACTGAAACCATCGATCGTTCCCATGACATTTTCCTTCCTCCCTACCCCTACGGTTGGTACCGTATGTGTGCTTCAGACGAATTAAAAGCGGGTCAGGTTTTTTACAAAAAATGTCTAGGAGAAAATTTGGCGATATTTAGGGGTAATGACCAGAAAGCTTATGTTTTGGACGCTTATTGTGCTCATATGGGAGCAAATCTTGGACTAGGTGGCAAGGTGAAGAATGAAAGCTGTTTGGAATGTCCTTTCCATGGGTGGATGTATGACGGGAACACTGGGAACTGTCTTGGGAATGAAGGCAAAAATGCTAAGAAAGCAGATGTCTATGAATATCATAATATAGAAAAGCTTACCAAAAAAGATGATTGTTATTTCCAGAAAACGGGGACTGAAGAGGCCAAGTTGAGAAAATGGGTTGTGAGGGAAACCCACCATCAGATTTTTATTTGGTATCATCCTAATGAAAATCAAAGATTGGAGCCGTTGTATGAGCTTTTGGATCTAAAGGATTATGATCATTTGGAATATCGAGGGTATGGGATCAATGTGATAAAGAATCACATTTCAGAAGTACTTGAAAATACTGCTGATTTCCAACATTTTCATTATGTTCATGGACAGTTGATTCCGAATACCGACCTCCTTAGGTTGGTTTGGGATTTCAAATGGAAACCTGCGGAGGATCCTGATTTCGTAGAAAGCATGAGACATGAGGATAAATTTCAAGACGAATATAGAAAATCGCTGATTGACAGGTACATTAATGACAAAAATCGAAAATATGTGAGCATGAATGCGGTAACATTAAATATAAAATGGCCTATCAACAATTTTATGCATTATGGTGCAACTGGAACCAATTTTATCTTAGGTTCTTCGAGTTTATACTTCTTTTTTAGGTCGTGGTGGCTCTATGATGCTTATCTTTCGATCAATGTGTTGCCGGTTGACAAATATGAACAACATTTCGTGATCAGTCTGTTTACGAACAAGAGCATGCCTTATTGGTTTAGCACTATGTTGATATGCTATGAGGTCAATCAGATAAAGGGTGACGGGGTTATTTGGGATAATAAGAGGAATTCGCTCAAAACCTTTTATAATCCGCATGGGTTTTATGAAAAGATGTTGATTAAATGGAGGAATTTTTATGCTAGATTTTATGCTTACGATTTAGGAAAAAAATTAATTAGATAAAAAACAAAAAAAAATGAAAAATAAATTTCATTTTCATTTGAATTTTTAAAAATAAAAACAAAAAAATTAAAA
>Ga0302186_10000533_pt1 | contig 33894 bp, 23 predicted proteins | sample II_Bog_E1_2_FD_198782 | JGI IMG/M metagenome (GOLD analysis project Ga0302186, IMG submission 198782) | Peat permafrost microbial communities from Stordalen Mire near Abisko, Sweden - II_Bog_E1_1 | ecosystem: Environmental > Terrestrial > Soil > Wetlands > Peat | place: Sweden: Abisko... | reverse complement strand
AAAGCTCTTTTATAGTGTTTAATTGTCTCTTGTTTTATATTAATTTGATGAAAAAAAAGCAAAACGGCAAAATAGCCGAGAGCTTGCAATGGAGTGTCTTGTTTCAAGAAAATGAGAACTAATTCGTGCACAGTATCGATTTATATATTTTAGAAACTAATTTTTTGAGGAGGTGGGTGAAGATATGGCATGATGACCAAAAATAGAGATTTCAGCCTTAACTCAATCTAAAAAGCATTTTGATTCAATACGCCACCTATATTGAAGACTCCAACAATAAAGCTGGGCTTGAAGGGCACCTGTACATTAATTCCATTACATATGACTAAGAATTGAAAAAAGTCAAAACAGAAAAATAAGTTTACCTGGGATATGACTTCTTTGACCTCAAAAATTGGAAAATAAATTTCAGTCATCAGTTCATTCGTCAATTATACGATTTGAGTTTCGATGTTGTGCAGCATGTATTCACATTGGTCTACATCTATGCTCAGGGTTACCTACCTTTCTATGGAATGGATGATATTTGTCTAAGGCCAGTTTAGTCTAGCTCTTAGCAAAAATACTATGAGACTTCTGTTGAGGTTGGAGAGGAAAGGTATTGTTTGCTGCTCAGCATAGGAGTTCAGAAAGTGCCAATTTTCAGTTTTAAATCAAATTCTTTGTAATCTTTTGAATTTCAATCTTTCATTACATGCTAATTAATTTTGAAGGAGGAGTATGCTAGTATGGGAGCTCTCACAAAGACATTAGATCAAATATAAATAAGTAACGAGTATAATCCAAAACTAGATTTTTTAAAAAATGAGCTAGTTATTCTTTAAGAAAAGATAAATCCTAAATTGAACTATTATGAAACTAAAATAAATAAATAAGTGAGTGACATGATCTTCAAGACTTACCCTTACTCATATAAAGATTTACTTGTTGATAAATTCTCTTTATAAAATTTTGATTTTATGCTGAAGAGGCATAAAATGCATTAAAATAAGGAAATATTTTTATAGAATTTCTTGGAAAATTAACAATTAAGCGTAAACTAACAAAATATTAACTTATTATAAAGAGAAATTTAAAAGCATGAATTTCTTTAATTTCAGCATGCTGCCAGAATTATTGAAATTCTCCAACAAATTCCTAACTTCAAATATAGAATAACTAATCAGCAAAGATAAGTTCTTTCTAAAAGTGGAAACTTGATTGTTGTCGGGCGCAGTGGCACAGGAAAAACAACTTGTGCAATGCTCAGACTCTATGGTATAGAATATATTACCAAAAAAAGATAAATTAATAGAAGACTGTCCTAATCTCGTTCATAGGTAAAGCAGTGCCAAATGTCAATTTTTGAATAGTTGCAGCTAAGTAAGAACATGTTCTTAACTTTTTCACCCATTCTTATTGAGGAAATAAAAAATCAATATGCTGACATGCTTTATCAGATCAAAGAAAAGCATGTTTAAAAATGTTAAAAATGCAAATCTACATTTATAAAGAAGCAAATAAGGAAGGAGGAAGATGATCCTATTGATAAGATGAAAAGGCAACTCGAAGAGCAAGAGAAACGAGTTATTTCATTGAATTCCCTAAATAAAAATGATTATCCTGCCTTCTTTACTATCTAAAACTTTATTAGGATGATTGACAAAACAATATAAAGACCTTTTTATGATCACTAATTGGAAAGGAAAGATAAAAAATCAGTATTAGCAACAACTGTAAAATCCTACATCAATAAATACTCTTATACAGCAGAAAGAATAGAAAAACAATCTACAATTTATGCTGTTTACGTTGATTTCTCATATTTTAATAATCATGTATGGGCAAAAATACCCAAAGAATTCACTAAAGCCTCAAAAGATTTCCCAATGGTGACTCCTGCAGTGGTTTGGTCTTAAATACTTTCTATCATAAAGGGATCTGTAAAATCTTACACATGTCCGGATGGCTCCATCAGTCTCAAAATGTACTTGGAAGAACCTCGAAATATTTTCCAAAATTACTAAAAGGAAATGATCACAAATATCAAAATAAAGATATATAGTATTTTCAAAGTTTATCAGAGTTGGTGTAAGCAAGAGGATGCTTATGACTTAATGGATGTCGTTAACCACTTACTTCAATAAACTTAGTTCTACGGTTACACTGGACCAAAGATGAACTATGTTTTTATTGACGAAGTTCAGGATTTAACAACTGCAACAGTCTTTCTCCTTTCAAAGCTGGTGATAAACAACATTTTTTACTGTGGAGATACAGCACAGGCAATAACTAAAGGAGTTGATTTTAGATTTTAGGACCTTAAGTTTATCTTCAGTAAATAACACTGCAAAAATGCAATAAAAATGTCTCCTCCCGAGGATTTAATTCATCTAACAGTTAACTTTCGTTCGCATAATCGTATTCTTCAGCTCGCCAACTCAATAATATCATCTATTTAGGAAATATTTCCCAATACGATAGGTAAAATTAAGAAAAAAGAGCAATCTGATCTGTTTGGACCTAAGCCGTACATTATTCTTAAAAGAACTGATCAACTATTTGATTTGCTCTGCGGACCAAAATAAATATCATTAAAATCCGCACAAAACCTTGTGAAAGACAATTAAATTAAAAAGAAACTTTAAAACCCAAAAAAGATTATTGCTAAGAAAGAAGTTATTTAAGAATAAATAAGATAAAATAATAATATTAATCTAAATGACATGGATAAATAAATAGGTGAAGATGAAAATGTATGTAATTAATAGTAAGCTGATTAATACCAAGAAAGCAAGGAAGATGAAATTGAGTCTGAAGAAATTAGTGAGGAATAATAAAAATAATACCGTAAATTCAATAGTGAGCAAATTATTATTGTTAGGAATATGGAATAAGCAAAAAAATTACCTCCCACATTAAAAGAGGGAATAGTTTTGACTCCTGAAAGAGCAAAAGGTTTAGAATATGATTAAATTATACTCTACAATTTCTTCAGCTCTTCACCCTGCTTTTAGAAATGGAGCATACTGGATTATTTTTATGTTGAATAATCCTATTAATAGGAATAGAAATTTTAATTAGAGCTGAGTCGTCGAAACCAGGAATAAACAGGTGTCTAATAATAAATTAATCTTTTGGTCAAGCAATTGCTGGAATATAATTTTGACCTAAAAAAATATAAGGTGCGAACGATTAAAAAAAAGCCATCTTTTCAATAGCTGAACTTAAATCTTTACTATGAACTAGTTACATAACTAAAAATGCTTTACACAATCATTACACGAGCCAGAAGTGTATTTGTTATTTATGATTCTCAAATCCCAAAGGGTTTAGTAAGATTATGGGAAAAAATGGATTTAACCGTACAAATTAATGATAAAAATCTTGCTTCGAATCGAAAAGACATTGAAGTTTATACCAAAAGAGAAAGACATGTGAAATACTTAAATGAAGATGAATTATGGAGTAAACAAGGAGCGACAATGTTGCATCGCAAAGAGTATGAAAATGCTAAAAAATGCTTCAAAAGAATTAATAGATTTGATATTGTTCAAAGGATCTAAGCTATGTAATTGGAGATGAAGGCTGAAGATTAAATGCATAGACTAGATAGTTAATATAAGAAGCTAAATGGGCTTGGAAGATAAGACAAAAAAATTAAAAAGATAAAATTGGATAGAAAGAAAAAATAAATTTTGGCAATATACATAGAAACGGCAAAAATTTTCTAAAAATATAAGAGATACTAAGAGGCTGCTAATTCATATGAAAAAAGTGAAGATTACCAAAATGCTATAAAGTATTTTTCACGGATTGACAATAAATAAAAAATGGCTTAATGTTGTTTAAAACTAAAATTATATTAATAGGCTATCAAAATATATGAAAAAATAAACAATATTTAAAAATTGGTTTAATGCTATGTTTCAGGATAAAAATGGGTTGAGCTTTTTTAACTATTGCTTAAAAACAAAGATAAAAAGATTGAAAAAATTAAAGGAAAAAACATAGCAGATAACTGCATTAATAAAGTGTTACATAGTTACATTGATAATGCTAAAATAAATGAACAGAAAAAAACATATTTATACTTTTATGGATTAAAAATGGAATAAAACAAATCAAAAAAATTAAAATATAATTCTACATAATTTAGCAATTAAATTAGTTCCATGACGAATTAAAATAACTATTGGAATTATAAGCAAATATTTGACAAAATGGTAAGTATAAAGTAATTGTATGATTATTATCATAAATTATTCAAGCAAAAATAAATTTAATTTTAATAAATAAAATAAGAAATAATTAATACTCAAGATCGAATTGCATCTATTTAATAAAATTTAAAAATATAAATGACAAAATTATAAAACATTCTCAAGCATGAATAGTTTAATAAGGCGATATTTACTGAGGACTAATAGAAAATGGATTAATCATAATTTTAGATAAATGCTTAAAATTATTGCATTATTAAAAACCGTATATAATTATCAAAATAATTTCGATAAAAGACTGATCATCTAAATGCATTGATTAAAATTTCAGCCAGTTAATAGAAAAAATTACATCTTATCGAGGATTAGATTAGATAAATTTAAAGAGTGCATGATATAAAAAAATTAGCAGATTCACAAAGAAAATTAGCTTTAGAACTTAAGAATATCATTAACAATCATTTTGAAGATTTAAAGATTACTAAAGTAAATCAATAAAATAGTAATAATAGCATGATTGGAATTCATTTATTCCCACCTCAAAAATTATAAATCATTAAATAAATAGAATAAGTAATTAAAATATCTGAACAGATTACTCAGTATTCTATTTAAAGTTAATATGAAGAAGCTCATCATCGTTACATTGAACAAAAAATTCATAGACAGCTTGCCTAAAGCTATAATTAATTAGATGTCCTTCGTCTTTTAAAGAGGTGCGATTCAGTAGGTTAAAATATGTGCTGTTTGCTAATTTGTGACTATTATAAGGAACTTATCGCTTTGGCTCCAAGATATATTATGAATTTTACTCTATAATTATCAAGCAACTACAAATACAATCGATTTATTAAAAATAACGAAGATGCTTCCTAAGAACAAAGCATCGAATTGGTATAAAATTTTATGATTAATATTGATAATTAAACTCTTTCTCATAAAATCCCTCAAATGGGATTAAGGAATCATTATTATTACATAAGTATGGCTAATAATATAGTAAGTGGACTTATTTTGCAGGGTTATTTCAAAATAGCTCTTCTTTTTTGCTAAAAAGGAGTATCATGCCAATTGGCTTATTTATTCTCTTCTTATGAGCTGTTAATATAATAAATCAGAAAAATAGCAACTTCAAATAATATACGTAATCTTCCTGATAAAACATTTCTGTTTATAACCGATCCATTAATTTTAAAAAATGTTCCTGAAAGCAAAGCAGTGAATATTTTTTCAATTCAGAATATTTTTTATGCTTATGATTAATGCCAGGAGGAACCTTTTTTAAGTAAAAAGCAAACAGCCGATGATATTAATGTTTAAGAAACTGAAATTATATAAATATTTGATAATAAAGTACAGCAAAGATAACAATAATTAAAAATATATCAAAATTATTTATAAAGATCCATCGAGCAAAAGCTAAATTTAATTAAAACTTATAAAAGAAGTATGGAATAAAATGAAATAAATCAGAAAACCTGTTTTTTAATTTTTAAAAATGAAATTGATATTCTCTGTCAAGAAAAATAACATTATTTAAATGAAAGAGATAATAAGCGCTAATAAATCTACGAAGTTTAAACTTAACATGCACAAGCTATAAAAAAATAGATTGATTGCAAACTAAATAAAAAATAAAAACAAAAATATGAATAGGATATTTGTGCTTATTTATTATCACGCCCAAAAAGATAAGATAACAATGTTGAAACAAGCTAAATATAAAATTAATATAAAGAAAAATTACGTTTATAATCTTAAAGTCATTAAGAGTTTATCAAAATATAAATATAGTTAAGGCTGGTTAAAAAATAATAACAATATTTAACGAGTGAAATATATAGAATTACTGGACAGATTAATAATTTTGAAAAAATGATAAAAGGACTAAAACCAGAGGACATGAAAAGACGTTTCCAAGATTAAATCAATAAATTGGAGTTGAGTATTGTTCAAGATCGAAATAATATGCCTAAATAATTATTGATTATCGATGAATAACAACGTCGATAATCATTATAAAAATTATTAATAAAATAACATAAATAAGCTAAGTATAAATAAAGGAGATAGAAAAAAATACAATAAACAATGAGATAAATTTCTAAAAACAGTAACATACCATCTTCAAATTATTTTTTACGATACTATCTTCAAGGATAACTAAAGTTTGGTAACTAAAATAGAAGTATTCCATATGATAAAATCGATGAGATCTATATGAACATTTTGCAAGATGGCAACGATATTGATAATCTGGAGCAAAACGACACTAATAATGAGACAATTTGCAATATTATAATATTTTATCTGAGTTACCTTTTTAGAAAATCTTTCAGAGAAGATATTACCGCTTTTATTGGTCGATATTATTTTCATTATCAACAAAACTATGAAAATATTTTATATCTTTAAAAATAAATTCAAACAAATGCTCATTAAATATAATTTTGTATATTTAAACTCTCACAATTGGGCCAATAAAAAATAAAAGAGCGTTCCTATTATCTGGATTTAAAAAAGAAGGCTTAGATAAAACGGAATTCTTTAGGAGTTGCAAAATCTCAGCAGGGCATATTTTAAAGCTAGCCAAAGGCTCTACTTCAATCTTTTCTTGATAAAATGTTTGAAAGAATTAAAAAAGTAGATAAAAAGCATAACAAGTTTATGGAAATTTTGTTTGGATTTTTCCAATGCAGGATAATTAAAGATTGCCCTCCTCTCAGCTACTTATCAAATTAATATTTATTAGCTCGATCTAGCTCTGTTGTGATTGAAGAATTAAAAAGATTGGTAACACTGAAATTTTGCTACTATTTTGATCATTAAAAAACAACAGTACTTTGTCATTTTACAGATATTCAAAAAATTATATTAAATAGAATTGAAACAAAGCACAAATAGATATTTGAAATACGAGTATAGTTGAATAAAAAATAAATAAAAAATGCTAATGCTCAAAAATATCTCGATAAAGAAGTTCTTGGATATCTTACAAAGCCAGATAATTTAAAAAACAGATAATATTTAAATTATCACATTTTATCAACTCCCAATTAGGAAAGAAAGAAAATATAAAAATTATATGAAGAATACCTCAGTTCGAAAATGACCTCTAAAATAAAGATGATGAAAAGATCCTTGCTATAATTTTATTTTGAGAATGAATTTGTTGAAAAATAATCGTTTCATTTTGTGCTTCATCAGATCAATGAATGCTAATTTTTATAGCAAATGTATATTCAAATGGAAAAATTTAATGCCAATCAGCTGATGTAAATGCAAAAAAAATTCGAAGGTCTGGAAATAGAGCATAAAAGATGGATTTCTAATGCCATTAAAACTCAAGGTAAATTAAAATGATTCTCAATAATTTGAATCATTAAATTAATTTATGACATATTAGATATTTATTTTTGACCATTGTATATTTTTATCATAGCTGGTAATCAAATGGAAGCCAGAAAAATCTCCAAGTTAATTATCCTCATGAATGCACAATTTCTTTAATGTTTTCGCATCCCAATATATCCATCCAAAGATCAAAAGGAGAAATGGAAGGAAACATATAATTCGAGATATTGACTGCAGGATTGTAAATAAAAATAAATAGTATCATTGAGAAGGTATTATAAATAGAAAAAATAGTTAAAGAAATTTAATTTAATTTTAGCAATATACTATAAAATAAAAAACAACATAATTATAATTCTTTATACACTTTCTTTCCTTCTATCTTTTTTATAATACTAGTCCCTATCCTTATCATTTATAATTTAATCTTTGGATTTAATTTTTTCTAATATTTAATTTTAATCATTATAATATAAATTTAAATATAAGATAATTTAAATCGATCAAGATTCATTCTTTTTTGCCATAGAGGACCATTTTTTAAATTATCTTTCCAAATTTATAAATTTCTTCTACATTTATAGAAGTTGAATTGGATTAAAGTGCATTTTTAATTACATTTGTTCTAGAAACTGGTATTCATTGAGTTGATGTTGTACAAAATGAAAAGACTCTTTATTTTCATAAGAATTCTCAAAATAAAATTATAGTAGAGACATTTTAATTTTGTTTATTTTTTATTTCATGGTTAATTTCATATATTTCTATGAAAATACGTAATTTATATTTCTTTTTTCCTCTAAATTCTTGCACAAGAAGATATAATTATTTAATTATTAATTATTTTTTATTGATCTATTGAAGTTTATTGGTAATTTATTGGATTTGATTTATGAAATTTTGATTGATTTATGTTGTTTATTGATTATATTCACAATTATCTTTTCTACATCAATAAATTTGCAAAGGGCAAATTTATTTTAGTTATCAAAATAATAACAAAAACGTGTATGTTATATTTTTAATTGCTCCATTATTTTTGAATTAGAGCGGACAAATACATACTAACTTGATAAAAAATCGATAGGAAAGCAATTTTTAATAATTCTACATTGAAAAAACCCGAAAAGAATTTCAATAAATTTATCTTCTTTTTTACAATTCTTTATTTTTTAAGTTACATTTTCAAGAAAAATTTAAAGCAATTCGACTGGATTTTTCGATATTTAAGCTTTTAATTAATTTAATTTTTGATTAGATATTTTTTTTTAATAGCAAATCTCTTTTCTTTATTTTTAAGAAAGATAATTTTTTTGTATTTTTAAATTTAATTATGTAATAGAATTGGTCGTGTATTGTATAGATTTATTTAATGATAAAAATTTTTAATAATTTTTATTAATTAAGCATTAAATATTTTATCTGAAGATTTAATTAAATATATAACTTAAGTAAAAAATAATGACATTGCATATCTTTAAACTGTTGTATTTTTATTGTTAAATTTCATATAGATTGCTACCATCTTCCAAAATATTTGCGTATTGTTGTTAAATTTATTTTGTTGATAGTTTACTTTTTTTATTATTAAAACAAAGGCTTCCTTAAAAATAATATTTTAAAAATAAATTTACTTTTGCAATATTTGTTTTTTCTAGGATTTTGTTTATTGGATTATCAATTTGTTATATTCTTTGCTTTTTGCATTTTTATTATCTTTATTTTTAAATTAATTACTGACAAATTTGCTCCTACAATTTTTATTCATCAATGAGAAGTTCTTTTGGAATTTTTTATTATCTTTTTAACTCTTAAATTCTTGACCTGACTAAATTATTCATAATATTGTCAACAGTTTATTGTTAAATTTCGATATTATTTGCTGCAATTTTTTAGGTTAAGAATGGAAATTACTGGCAACTATCATATTCATAAAATATTTATTGAGTAGAAAAAACGTTTATTATTTAAGCCTCAGGTATTCTTTGTAAAAATTTCTCCTCATTAATAAATAAATACCTAAAATTTGATTTTAATTCTGGATAAACTATATTATTTTAATTTGAGATTTTCTTAATTTAATTTATCATTAATTCATAATCTGAGCATAAATATGCCATCTAACAGCATATACTAGAATCACAAAATATTAGGGCTTGCTTTAAATGGCCTTGCAAAATTAGTCCAGTCACCAAATCATTGATTATGCTTCTGTAATAAAAAGTATTTGCTAAGCCAACTCTAGGTATTTTATGAGTTAATACGTTATTATCAATATTGATCAAAAAATTATGGAGCTGTTAAAGATTGAAGTTATCTTTAAAATTTAAATCAATTTTTTTATTTTTTACAAATCTATTATATTTGTAAACTTGAGAAAATTCCAAAGTATATCCTAAAATATGTTTTAATGATAAATATATTAATCCCTTTAAGTGAGCACAGATAAGTAAATTGCACATACTCGCTCCTATTATATCACATTTATTGTAAAGATTAAGAATTTATGATAGTTATTCCGACTATTGCTGCTATTAAAATTTTTTAATTACCTTTTGCTCAATGTATCGATGATGAGAATTGTCATATAAGCTATCTCTTTAAAATTTAAAAAACATTTATGATTTACTTATTATTTTTGATATAGAATTAATGATTTGTTTTTTTTCAATCATCAATAAATTCATTCCAAAAATATCATCATTCGTATTTTCTTACAAAGTTGATATTGAAAAAGTTAAGTTAGTTGAGGATAATTTATTATTCAACATCGTCAATTATTTAGATTTTAATAAATTTAAATTTAATTTTAAATTAGATTGGCATTATAAGATATTGCTATTTATAGGACGATATTTATTGTTCATCATTTGATTTTACGAATCTTTATTTATTTAATTCTCTAATGTTTATCTAATTTTAAGGCTTAGCTTATTTAATTAATTCAAAGTATACTGATAATAAAAATTGCGATTTTTTTCTTAAATTAGTTTTAATTTTTGTAAAGATTATTATTATTATTTTCTGATATTATTTAGCTAAAGCTTATTTTTTTAATAAGGATATTTTAAATTTTAATTATTTTCTAGATTTAATTATAGCTGATTTTGAAGTTTTGCTTATTTGACTTATAATTTGTCTTTTTACTACGAAAAAGAATTTATTAGGTATTATATAAGAAAAATTGATGATAATTAACTCACTGAAAAGCTCAAAGATTTAGGTTGTATATCCAAACTAATATAATTCAATTTATTTTTAGTTTATTTTAAAAGCTCCGATAGTTTTTTGTTATCTATTCTAATATCTTTAATTTTATTTTGAATATTTTCATGTTCTTTTTATATCATGGCCTTCTCAGTTAATATTTATTTTAATTTTAAGCTCTATTGTTAATAATTTATTCTAATCTATTGATAAATCACAAATATTTATAATAAGGTTTTCGTATGTAGACAATTATATTTTGCATTTATTCTTTATATTTAATCTAAAAGATCCGAAGTTATATATTTTGTTTTATTCCATTATACATTTTTGTTAGTGATACTCTTTTATTATTTAAAATGATTGTGATATTTTTTTATTTTTGAATTTTAAATAGTGTTATGCAGCATATGATAAATGCAAAGTCGGATAATATTTGAATTAATTGTTTTTATTTTAACTTTTACTAATTAATTTTAATCAAGCTCTCGAAATAATTACACCCACATTTCTCCGAGAATGCAACATTAAATTATTTTCTATATTGATCCTATTCTTTAATAAAATTCGAGAGCATTTGCATACTGCTTTAAAGTAAAATAGCATTAAGCTATTTTGTATACATCATTCAAAATAAAATAACATTACAACGCCTTCATTAAATGTTCACCTTTTTCATAAGCGTTTGCTGCTTCCTCCCATCTTGAATATTTTTAGAATATTCTTGCTGCTTAAATGAATTTTTCCAAAATTGATACTTTCTTTCGATTAAACTTAACATTTTTAATCATCTTCTCTAATTTTCCCCCAAATATTTTTTTTTTCTAGTCAATACTTAATTCAAAAAGATCATTTTAGGCTTTGACTACCAATTACATTGCTTCGATTCTGTGAATAATATCTTGTCTATTAATTTTTCGGAAACAATTTTTGGCATTTTCATATAATTTACGAGAGAGCATGTCAATTCCTTCTTTCTCCCACATCTAAATTTAGTTTAATTATTTCTCATCTCTTTATTTTTATGTATATGTTTTTATGCCTTTTTGATTTATAATAACATTTTAATCATCAATAAAAGTAATTAAATTCATTTTTTCCCATAGTTGGATTAAATTTTTTGGGATATGATTATCATAAATTACCAAAGCAATTCTAGACCTAGTGATGATGGTATAAAGCATTTTTAATTCTGTGATCAATTCATAGTAATAATTTAGATTTATTTTATTGATGGATTATTTGATTTTTATAGTCCTTATTTTATATCTTCTGAAATCAAAATCATACTCAAGCAAATGTCTTAAGTCATCATTTAATTTTTAATCAACTCCTGCTTCCTATTTTCTTCTGCGACTAAGTTTTTCTTCAAATTCTTTTTAATCTTCAAAAGATTATTCAATAAAAAGATAATCTAAAATTTTCCATTTTTCTATACATGGACATGAGCTGAAATAATTGAATAGAATAACCTGATCATATTCTAATCCCTTTATTTCTTCAGGAGTAAATTTGTTGATCTACTTTAATATTTAGGGCAATTTTTATTTTTATTCCTGATTTCTTACAACAATTATTTGCTGGATATTAGAATTTACTGTCTTTTTATTCATTTTCTATATAATAATTAAATTTAATAGATTTAATAATAGATCCATTCTATTAGGGATAATGAATGGAGGAGGTCCAAAAAGATCCGATTTCTATTTGATTTTCATTCTTTTGATTGCTTTGGGAAATATTTCTTAAATAGTTGAAATAATTGAGTTGGCTAGTTGAAGAATTCTATTATGAGACCTAAAATTTACAGTGAGACTGATTGGATCAGAAGGCGGGGAAAGCTATAGAGCATTTGTGAAACAATTTTTATTAAAGATATATTTTATATCCTAAAATCTGAAATCTACTCCTTTTGTTATAGCCTGAGCCGTATCTCCACAGTAAAATATATTATTTAGTACTAACTTAGAAAGGAGGAAAATGGTTGCAGTAGTTAAATCTTGGACTTCATCAATAAAGACATAGTTCATTTTTGGTCCAGAATAGCCAAATAACTCAATTTATCTCAGCAAATGGTTGACAACATCCATTAAATCATAATATTTTTCGTTTTTACACCTACCTTAATATATTGTAAAAATAGTATAAACTTTGTTTTTTATTTCGTTTACTTCTGTTTATTATAAATTTTGAAAAGCATTTCTTTTTTATTTGAGATACATCTCACGACTGATATATCCTTCAGGAAATGTAAATGATTTTATTGATCCTTTTATAATAGAAAATATCTCAGCCCAAACTATTGCTGGGGTTAATAAAGAACAATTCTTCTAGGTTTTTAAAAGTTATTTTGGCAAATGAGGCCATATATGTCTTTAGAAAAAGGCAAAATTAACTTAAATTGATTTAACTGGTTATTCTTTTTTGATTCTCTAAGCTGTATATTCATAGTGATTGATATAAGATCTATTTATAGCGTTTGGAATATTTTTATTTGTTTTTTCAAGCTAATGATGATAAAAAGATCTTTCTACTGTCTAATCGATCACTTTGATAAAATGATCAATAGTAAAAAACGCTGGATATTCTTATTTAGCCAAAAAATTGAGAGATTTGATTTTTTATTTCTATCTTTTTTATAGACTATATAATCTGTCAATAGGATCATTTTCTTTTGCCTATTTCCCCTTTTTTGGAAATTTATTTTTGCATTAAAGGCACTTTGATTATTGTGCATGTTTTTATTTTAATTGAAGCAATATATCAATATATTAATCCTGAATTTATTTGATTAGAAATGGTGAAAATGTTAAAAAAATATTCTTGCTAAAATGTAACTCCTCAAATAACATCATTTTGCATTTTTTATTTTATGAATCAGAGGAAAAAATTCTGTTGATCTACCTTTTTTTAAGAATAAATTAAATTCCATAAAGTCTATATAGTGCACAGGTTGTTTTTCCAGTTCCACTCCTTCCAATTACAATCAGGCTACCACTTTTAGAGAGCACTTATCTTTGTTGATCTGTTAACCGATATTTAAAACTAGGAGTAAGCTAAAGGACTTCAAGTATCTTAGATGTATTTGTAAATTCCATTTGTTATCTGCTTTATGCATCTTTCCTCGATTGGATGGAATAAGAAGGATAAATATTTTCTGAAATAGGTTTTGTATTCTTTTAAAAATTTGAAAGATAAATATTTTTATTGTGATAAAATTTCCATTTTTTTATTAAAAATTCATAATTTTAACAACTAAATTAATCTGCAAGCTGTGATTTGTAAATATAAGGATATATTTTAAATATAGAATTCCTAATTTCTCTTTATTTTTCATTTCCATAATAATTTGAGGTTGATTTATCTTTTCCTGAAAGAATAATAAGCTAATCTTTTTCGAAAGAAAATTTGGGATTAGATTAATAACAGTTTTATCTATTTTTTATAGTATTTTTGATGAAACCATTCTAAATGTCCAGCAGAGGAAATATTTCTTAGCATTGAATAAATGATTGAAACTAAAATTACTTAAGTGTATGAGTTTTATAGGTAAATATTGGAATTTTTAAAACCCCTATACTAATAAGTAGACAATATTATTTATTGATGGGAACCGTATAGTACTTTCTTTGGGAGTTATAATAGTCCACCTGTTTCAAGGCAATTTAACTTGGTCCATGAAATGGCAAATAGCCCTGAGCATACATGAACATAAGCACAAATATATGCTCAATAATTTGATATGACTGTTCAGATAAATGGAGAATAAACTAATAATTAAAGTTTATTTTCCAATTTTTGGAATCAATAAGATCATATCTTAGATAAATTTATTTCTAAGAATTTACTTGTCTTAATTAATAGTCATGTTTTAGGGAATTAAGTTCAAAATGTTCTTGAAGACCAAGATTATTGTAGAATTCTTCAATGTAAAAGGCGTATTGAATGAGTATGTTATCATCATAAAATTATGTTTGATAAGGCTTTTTTTGAAGTTAGTGCCATATCTTAATCAATCTGCCCAAATAATTAATTTCTAACATAAATAAATGAATACTTTCAGCGAACTTTTCCTTATTCTCTTTGAATAAAGCCGTCCAAGGTACGGTTTATTGATTTTTATTGTTTTGATTTTTATTCATCAAATTAATGTAAAAAAAAGAGAGACAATTGAATGGTTTAAAATGATTTGACATATCTTACGAATTCATAAAATAGCATAAATTATTAAGGAGATTTTTTTTTAATGAAAAGAGTATATTATTTATTCTTATAATGGCCTCTCCAAGTTTAACATTTCCCTAATCTATCTCAAATGTTTTTAATTTTTTTGTACATTTTAATTTAGATCCTTATTCATAACAAAAATGAATAATTTTAAGCTCATTTGCCAAAAATAAATGATTCTGCATCTTCTTCTTGATACAAATATTGATTATGATGAATTTTATGAAATAATTCATTAAGATATTTTTAATATTGAATGATAATATATAAATCTTTAATTATAAGTTTATTTAGATAAAGAAAGTTCAATAAAATTATTTGCAGTTTGCATAGAATATTTAATTCAATCATTTGATGTTTTTGTAAGTTTTTAACAGCATTTTTTAAAATTATCGTATTAAGTTAGTTAAATGATACTAGTAACAGTATTTAATGAGAATTTAACGATGTTTACTGATGTAATTTTTCTTTTTGTCTATTTCTTTTACACAATTAATCCCTTTTATTGATATAATCTAGGAATAGCGACATGGATAACTCATTCATTTAGATAAATGTTTTCTTTAGTCACTACTAAAACGAGATCGGAAGTAATTCGTCAAAAAGCTACATACCATTCATCAAGATAAACATTTCGTTTCAAAATCAACAAAAAATCGACTTCGAAGATAATATTTTCACAATCCATGCTAAATTCATAAAAGACATTGGTCTTTCAGTTTTATCTAGTTTAGCTCACTACCTCAATTATTTTCATTTGATTAATTTTTGTATATTAAGCAAATGTTATTGGGAATCAATTTTTTTAAAAATTTATCTTTGCTATTAAAGAAGAAACAACTGTCCAAAGAATAGCCGAATGATATATCAACATTAGTCTTCAATATCAAGAAAACATCAAATTGATTAACTTTAATTCCATTAATAAGGGATCTCACATACAAAATAAAATATTTTTTTTTCACGATCTTTGGCTTGTTAAAAAAAATGTTATCAACCTAATGAAAGATTATCTTTTTTTTGTATAATTTTTATTTACGAGTCCAATTTTTATATTTTTTATAATAAACACATTAAATTAACTTTTCTATAATTAAGAATAATACTAACATATAAAAAGTACATAATTGAAATCTATAATTTAATTTTGAATTGAATAATGTCAACAATTTCTACAGTAGATAAAAGCTCAATTATCAATTAAAAACATCTCATCAATGGATAGCCACGATGGACACAGGTCAAGTCACCATAAATTTACAAATATCCCTATAATTGTATCGGATGGATCGTTATTCGCTCTGCACAGATAAAATCAGCTGTTAATGGAAGTGGGTTTTTAATATCACCAAGTTTTGTTTTAACTTCAGCTCATACTTTTTTAATTGTAAATTAAAATCAGGCAGCTCTTCCTCACCCTTCTTAAATTTTATTCATGATGATGTAAAAAGAATAGACAGAACCCACAAATATGAAGATTAGATCAATTAAAGTGTCCCCTTAAGCAATAAGAATCAGTAATTAACTTAGTGTTCTCCGTGAATCTCGCGGAAAAGAAACAGATAAAACAAGAAAAAATGAAATTTAAAATAGAATAAAGGCGCTTCATCGATAGGAAATGAAACACGATTATGCCCTATTATAATTGGAACAAGATGTTAAAATTGACCGATATTTCGAAATGTACCAAGATATTGAATCTTTTCCCTAACTTACTGTATCAGGATATGTGAAAGACTAACATACTGGCTAATTTCGTCATTGGACTCACTTTGATAAACTAGCATAAACATAATATGGTTCTGCTTTCTATGATATAGATACAATGAAAGGACAGAGTGGAGCTCCACTCTATTTCAAGGATGGTGATAAGATTACTTTAATAGGTATTCATAAAGGATTTTCAATGGAATATAATTTAAATCATTGCTTGATGATTACTAGAGAAGTAGTTTAAACTTTACAACAGTGGGTTCAAGATATGAAAGGTTCCCTCAATTAATTTAACTTGAAAAAACGATTAGTTAGTGAGATAGAGGAGCTAACATTAATTAAAGAAAGAGATGAGTTGAATTAGCAACTTGTGAATAAGGAAAAACTCATTTAAGAATTTAGATAAGAAAGAGTGATACAGTAAAGAAAAATAAAATAAATAAATGAAGAAAATGAAAATCTAAAAAGAAAAAATTAACTTCTCTTGACTGATAAATAAACATTGATCAAGTAGCTTTAGGGGAAAACATAAAGCCTAGAATAAATAATATAAAATTATAGAAAGCTAAAAATATAGAACTTTCATCTTACCTCTGAGAACAATCAATTAAAAGAAATTTATATGAGAAATGATCCACTTCGAAAAAGGAAGATTATTAAAGAAGAGAAACCTAGACTTGGAAATTTAGAATTCCTTAATTATACCCAATAAGCTTCTCATTCTCCAGTGCAAACAATTCTTCCTAAAAATACCAAGGAAGAGACCACTGAAAAAAACAAAACCAAAGGCACTATTCCTTCCCTTAAAAATTAAAAAGGAAATATGAAAAAGAAAGAGTTAAGCATCCCTAAGAAGGAATAAAGGATATAAAAATATTTTATTTTATAGAATAAATCCCCGATAAGTGTTCCATAACTTGAAAATAAAATTTTATTGCCAACCTAATTATAATTAATTGCAAAATCACTAACGTAAGGTGTATCTATGTAGTTTGAGGGTTGTAAATACGATGAACTAGCTTTTCAGCTTGCCAAAATTGTTAATAAGAAGATGATAACATCGCTTATCCTCAAAAATACAGTAATATATTGAATAAAGTTAGCGTCCTTCTTTTGGGATTTAGAAGTAAATAACAATGTATTTAGTGTATAAAATCTCATATAAAGAAGCAAATTACATTTAATTTAGAGTTACTTATAATATATTAAGTTGTAAATGAAAATTAATATAGAGTTTATCACTTGCTATTTAGTTGTAACAATGAATTCAGTCAGAGTAAATCATAATCTACTCAGATGTAATTGTATGGTAAAAAAGGGTAACTTATTAACGACTCAGAAGTAATTATTGTGCAAAATAGAGTTAAATATTAATAATTTAGAAGTAATTATGCATCAATTTAGTGTATGCTAAAAAATATTTAGAAGTAATTAAAGAGCAACTTAGGGTATCTTATCAAATATTTAGAAGTCCATCTATATCAATTTAGAGTAAATGAGTAATTATTCAGTCGTATATGAAAAATAATACAGTGTACTGAATTTAAAATTTTAGAAGTAATTTCCAATTTATTTAGAGTATATCAAAACATATTCAGACGTAAATATTAATAAACTCAGGGTACCTTCTTAAACATTTAGAAGTAAATATAAGTTTATTTAGAGTACAAAAATTAAATATATAGTGGTAATCTTGCTTTAATTTAGAGTAAAAAATTAAAAATTTAGTCGTAGTTATATATCAACTCAGAGTATATCAATTAAATATTTAGAAGTAAGAAATAAATTTAAATAGTGTAAGAGAATTACCTATTTAGAAGTTAATATTAAGGAATTTAGCGTACAAAATCTCTTATTAAGTTGTAAAATATATCTAAATTAAGAGTAAGGGATTCTATATTTAGCCGTAAACAGAAATATATTAAGTGTAAATTATCTAAGATTTAGTCGTAAATATTAACATATTTAGAGTAAATTATTTAATATTTAGTCGTTAATTTACATAAATTCAGAGTATCCCATCCTATATCTAGATGTACGTAAACGATAGATTAAGAGTATATTATTAAGTATTTAGTGGTAATAATAAATTAATTTAGAGTACATCTTTAAAAAATTAGCAGTAAAAATAAATACACTTAGTGTTATTAATCTAGATATTTAGATGTAAATATACATCAAAACAGAGTATTTCATCAAAATATTCAGCCGTATTTATTAACCGACGAAGTGTATTTATTTGACAATTGAGTCGTACATATAAATTAATATAGTGTACGCCATCATTTATTCAGACGTTCGCAATTATCAATTAAGAGTATGCAATTTAAAAATTAGAAGTAAATTTATCCCAATTTAGCGTATAATATTAACAACCCAGTTGTAAATTTATTCTTATCAAGCCAATAATCTGCTAACTCCTCCCATAATTTCCTTTTCTCAGGCGAATCACTCTCTATATCAAGTAAAAACTCTGTTAAGAAAGGCACAATCTTTTTAAACATTAAATGTTTGATAATTTTGTGACAATTTTAAACAGTATGGAGTTGGAGTTGATTAAAATCAATATTCATCCCCAAATGAAGAGATACGAATAATATGAGTAATAATAGAGATAAGTAGCTGGACCAAAAATTTAAAAGCAGATCGTGTCGAAAAGGAATATCGTAAATGGTGAAAGTGATGCTTTGTCCAATCCAAACAAAACGAAGTTAAATTTTTTGATTGGTATATTTTGTGAAGTCAATGTATAAAATAAATTAATCTCATTTAAAGAAAGTTCTGTATTATTAATAGCATAAATAATATATATAAGAATGTTTTGAAAATAGAAAAATATCATAATTTTAATTTAGGAAGGACATTTTATTTCAAATTAAGAATCATGAATTTTTTTCGCTGATTGGGAAATTAATAATTGTTGGTATTATTTAGCATCACAAATTATAGATTTTAAAATTATAGAGATAGATTTTCTTCCAAAGAGAAAAGGTGTTACTGAGAAACCTTCTCATTAAAGATAAATTGCGATGAACTCATATAAATTCCCGAACATCTACAACTATCCCCATAGTTGTAATGGATGGGCAAATATGAGCAACAAACAATTAAAAAATTAGATTAGTGGAAGTGAAATTTTAATGGCTGATTCTCGTATTAACTTCTGCACACACTTTCATTATAAAAATATTAGATCAAGCAGTTCTTCCTCTGACTTCAGAAATATTATTCTCATGGATGAGTAAAGATGAGGTCAATTCAATATAAATTAAAGTTAAATATTTACAACTCCCTTCATATCTTATTAAAAGAAATGACTCGTTTTCGGACAGCATATGACTTGTAAAATGGTAAAAGCAAAAGAAAATACATTAAAAAATCATATATCTATAACTTCATAATGCTGAATATAAGTTTGATTTCGCTTTATTAGAGCTAGAAAAAGATACAAAAGATGTATATACTTTGATCTTCCCTAAATTTTAAAATTTTTCATAACTTACAGTGTCATCAGGGCTTGCAGAAAATTTTTAAACAGACAAATTTAGATCATGGATTCACTTTGGAAAACCAATATAAGCTAAAGAAGGAGCAGCCTATTATGACATCGATACTAAGTTTGGACCAACCGGATCTCTAGTTTATTTCAAGAATGGAAATACTATTAGACTAAGTGGGATTCATCAAAGATTTTCAGAGTAGGAAAACTTAAATTATCGAATTCTAATTCGAGATGATGTAGTTATCACTTTGAAAGGATGAATTATGGATTTGGAAGGCTATCTAAAAGAGTTAAATTTCAAGGAAAGCTTTAAGATATATACTTGCATGAATATGAAGCAATACTTAAGCAAACAAGTAAAAGTGAATCGATTCAGTTGGACAAATCATTTAAAGGGTTCAAATGGGCAAAATGTACGTTGAATAAATAATATGATAAATGGGATAACCAAAACTACCAAATTGCTGCTTGGTACTTTGTAATTAGTATAAAATGATACTAAATTACTTAATACTTAATATTTATAAAGATGTCTTAATCATTTTTTATTTCATTTTTTAGATTTTGATAAATAGCGGTTACAATTTCTCATGCATATTTGATAGATTTCAACATTTGGATCTAATTTAGCTAATATAGGCTCGATCTACCTAAAAATATTCTGGCCCTTCTCGATCTGCCTATTTTCACAATAAAGGCAAAAGATATTATTTAAAGTAGACAACCTTCGTTCATCATTAATGCTATAATACTAGTTTTATAGATCTAAAACTTCGTTGTAAATAGTGATGGCTTTATTAGGATCATTTTAGTTTTGATAAGCATAAGCCAAATTATTTCGTAATGTTATTATTTCTTCAAAATAAATATTTGGGTTTTTTCTGTAAATAAGTTATGCTTTTTTAGCAAAATCTCTGAATCTACGATCCTTTTTGATTATATAAAGATTACTAAGAAAAGCGTAGACATAAGCAAGAGTATCTTCATCCTCGAATGTTTTGTCGTTAATTCCTTAAATTTCTTTTGAAATAGCCTCAAATTGTTCTAAAGAAATATCTATATATCCTTTTTAGAAAGATTATGACGCAAATTGTATCCTTAACTCTCTTCGTTTCAAAGGATTATATTATTTGTTAATTTTAGTCATTTTTCCCAAACAATATGATTCTTTTTAAAATTAATTTGATTTTGAAGATTTTTCACCAATAATATTTTATTTTTTATTTATTTAACCTTTACTTTCTTCATATTCATTTGCATATTTCTGTTTATAATTATATTTATCTTAAATGCTTTATTTTTTGTAACCTTAAACTTTAGGTTATTGAGATTATTTATCTTTAAGATATTTGTTTTCATTTTTACTCTATATTTTATTGATTTAAGGCTCATTATATTTATATTTATTTGCGAGAGAATCCTTATCATAAATTTTGTCTCCTATTTTATTAATGGGAGATTTTTCATATTATTTTTGGATTGGAACATCTTTATTTTTGCTCTATTTTTTTTGTAAATTAATTGCCTGACCATAATCATAATTCATTTGTGTAACATCATTTTTTTGGATTTAAGATGTAATTTTCTTATCTGTGCTGCTTTGTTAAATTTTAATTTATTTTGCTTTTGGTTTTTTATAATTTTTATAAGAATCTTCTGTTTGCTGGTTTTAAATTTATTCAATTTGTTTTTTTAATTTTTATATTTAATTTTTTTGAGCTTTGATAATACTTTCTAACTAATATTATTTATCATTCCTATTGTTAATCTATTATTTTAAGCTTCTAATATCCTTTAATTTAAATTCCAAGTCATTTTCATACTATTTATATTTATACTATGATTATGAAATGATTTTATTTAGTTTATTTTCTGCCACTTCATTTCTTTCTTTTAATTTAGTATTTTAAGCCATGATGTATGCCATTTATTTTTTCAGTTTATTATATTTTTCATCCTTTTAATTAATAATTTGTTTATTTTTCAATTAATTGCTCTCTAACTCAGAAATTTAAACCAATTTTGCTTTTTCAATTATATTCTTCTCACTTTTTTTTATGAGATTTAATTTTTCTTCAAAGTTGTTATTTAATTGATCTTGAGCAATTGAAGGAAACCGCTTGTTTATTGTAGTATCTTTTTCCATAGTTGGCAGTTATTTGTTTAAACTAATCTCCTTTATTGCCAATTTTTTCAATTTTGTAATAAGATCTTCAGTGATGAGAGTACAATAGTTTAATTGATTTTCTTCATCAAATCCTTGATGTATTCCTATCAGCCTTATATTATCTCCATCTGATATGTATACAGGGGATCCTATTTATCCTTATAAAGTATCAATGGAGTAAAAGGCGGCTCCATCTTTAATTTAAGAAATCATTCCTCTGTGAGCCCAATGACAAAATTATCGAATTATTGGATCTTCTTGGTAGCCAGATACTGTAATCTTTAATGTTTTTTCAATGTTTTGCCAACTTTCGAAATATTTATCCCTTTTAATATCTTTGTCTAATTCTAGGAGAGCAAAATCAAATTTCATTCCTTATCGATATAAATATCTTATTTTATTATTTATTTATTTTATCTTTATCTAATTGGGTTCAGATTTCAAATCTTTTGTGAGCTGAGAAATTTGCTTTTTAATTGAAATCATGTCTGGATGTATTTTAACATTTCGTATCTTTTTTTAATTTGCCGTATTGTTCTCCGGTACCCAAAATGAAGTATAGTAATTAAGCAAATGTACACTCTTTGTTTAATCTTTGAGTAAAGTATTAGCTGCTGTCAATACTAAATTTGGTGATATTAAAAAGCCATTCCCTGCAGCTATTTTGGTGCCAGAGGAGAGTTTGCTGGGAATTATCCATCCAATGCAGTTATAGGGATAACATTAAAGATTAGATCCTTTAACTAGTTGTCTTTGCATCATATTTTATGAATATTTTTATGATGAAGAATATATTACGAGAGGTATTTATATGATGGATTATCAGATACAGTTTTAAAATATCTTTTATCAAAAATAATTGATAAAATAAATAATTTTACTTCCTATTAATAATTATTTTACTAAACAATGTTTAACAATTTTTAAAGATTTTATTAAAAAACTATCTTGATTGATTGATAAAATTATAATAATCAATCAAATTAAAATAGATAATAAGTAAAAATTAAAAATATATAAAATTAAGGCATCAAATAAAATATGCTTAAAATCAAAAGATCTTTATGATTATTGATTTATGCTAAAGAATATTCTTTAACATATCACATATATGACATTTTACAATTCTTCATTTCTTTTTACCAATAAGTATATTAATATTTTCTCAGATTAAAAGATTTAATTGAAATTTATGCTCTCTTTTTGACTATAAATATATATAACCTTCTCGATAAATTGAACGATGTCAAAATCCAGCGAAAAGATTACCCTTAATCATATTATCGACTGCTTCCAGAAAAATCTTTCTAATTATCGTTTAGATCCACAACAATTGGCAGCCGATATCTGTGACTTCAAAAAGATTCATTCTTTAGTCACCTCACAATATTTCATTGATGCCATGGTTATTTCTCTTTTTATTCAGGATATGCGGAAACGATCCTTAGACTATGATAAAAATCTCAAACTTGCCAACTCTCACTGCAAGGATCTGCTAGCAGCAATATAATAAAGTATGAGTATGTAAGACTGGCTCATTTAGACGACGAGGTAATCGGCAATTTGCTTATGGAATACACACTCTGTCCTCCAATAATAGCATCACTCGTCAACCTCGTAGCAGAATATTAACAGAGCTGAAGCTAAAATATTTAGAATCTGTGGATATTGAAGAAGAGGATTGGGAGGAGTTGTTTAATTAAGAATAAGGAATGATAATACTTAAGGATGAAAAGGAAGATTATCAGATTAAAATCACCCTATCGCTTCTTGATGATCGTCCCCCATTGGTCTGGAGTATTCATGATGTATTGATGAAGGGCCATCATCATTATCAGCTTTTTGCTTTCTTTAATGAGTTTATTTCATGGCTTAGAACTGATAAATCACCTGCTGAATGGTAGCCTCTTTTTTTGAATGAAATTATGAAAGCTTTGAGAAACTTACCTGCTATTTTAGTTTATTTAAATTTGAGAGAAACCAAAAGGAAAAATAAAGTAATTGATAAACAATCCATTCGATATAATTGGGAGGGAGTTGATGGTGAGTAGTTAATTTTCAACTGGAGGTTTCATATTTTTGATAGGTTATAAGAACCTAGTGTCACCCTAAGTATCAATTAAAGGTAAATTTTAAATCTTTCCTTTAGAGGACAGTCTTTTGAAGGAAAAATAGTCTTATCTGAACCACTAAAGCTTCAACTCCGAACTAAAAACTTAATATACATTGGTTCATACGATTTTTTGGAGGCATTATCTGAAAAAATATACAATTATTAGCTTATCATTAAAAAATCATTATAAATGTATTCGTCTCTAAACATTCCAGAGTTCAAAATATTCATATTCCTCCTCGGCTAAAAATGGACATCCGATGATCTCATGCTAAGTGAATAGGAATAATCTGCAATTACTTAGTAAGGAGTATGGGGAAAAGTTGATCTAGAAGGAGGAATGCTTTGTCAAATTTAGTCAGACTTAAGAATGAGCTGCTGGAACTCAGAAAGAGGTTTAATGGGATAGCTATTGAATACCAAAGGAGTGTAAATTATCGATTTAATTCATCATATGAAATTTAAAAAACGTCTTATGAACCTGAATCGACAGTTTTAGTTTAAAATTCATCAGATGACCTCGAAATATGTCGAGGGAAAATTATATTTTATTTATGAGTTTAAGGCCTATAGATTTTCTTAGCACAATCGCACCTTCAAGCTGACCAAGAATGAAGAAGAGATTCTTCATATCAATAACGAATTTAATGATAATTTTATCATTAATGCAAAGATTAGCTCCAATTTTCAAAGTGTGTATTTCTCTGGTTATAAATTCGTTGAGGGCCCTGCAAGTGACCGTGAGATCACTGATCAATTCCTACCTCGTGCTTGGAAAGAGTACAGATAAACTGTTAAGGGTGGCAAATTCGATTGGTAACGAGTGTTTGACTGTATTTCCTACATTTGCAAATACTATATGGTGGAAAGGACGTTCCATCGACGAATGACTGAATAACAGAAAAAAATGACGATATATAATTTCAAATGAATTTCTCAAAGATTATTATTTGAATAAATTTATGAAAAATCAACGACGCATATACGTTATTTTAAGGAAACGCTTGAATTAATTGTCTTATACTTTTGACTATTTTTACCGTGGTGGTGATTTAGAATTATTAGAGTTATTATTGGGAAGCTGCTTTGCTTCTCGTTAAGTAAAATTAACCTGACATGCATAGCTAGCATTAACTGTTTAGAATTTGGAAGCATGACTGAATTTTTGCTTATCTGTTTGGACTTCTTGTGAAATCATATTTCCTTATTGAACTTTAGACTAGGTTTTATAAGCATTCTCGCTTTATAATTTAGTCTTTGAGAGCATACCAATATTTTATTAATTTTCCTATGATTATCGAACTTTATTCTTGGTTGTAATTCTTCTTGATTTAGAAGAAAGTCTTTGTATACTCTTTGATTAACTTCTATCGATACTCGCTTCTGGTTGAAGTTTGTTTATTTCTTCTTTCTGTAAATCGAGTTAATTTAAGAACTGTTTAGTTTTTTAATGCAATTCGTTATTTTATTTTTGAATACCTTTAATAGTTTAATTTAATTATTTGATGGTTGATTGCTGAGATCGATTTTAAGTATCTACCTTCTTTACCTTTTATCGAAGACCTGACATATCTTGTTCATTTTTAGTTAATCCTTATTTATATATCTTTTCCATCTTTTTTCTTTAGATTAATCCCTGGGACACTTGATTTTACAATTACAAAATTGTCTTTTTCAGATTGTCTTTGTCTGCTAATTCTTTGACAATTATTGTATTTGCTTATTCTAATTTTTTGTCTAATTCCCCAATTTTATATCTTTATTCAGCAATAATTTTTTCGCATTTTTCGATTTGTATCTAAAAAAACGATTTCTATTTTCTCAATAACTACACATTGCAAGTCAATCGATTAATTTGTTCCCTACAATCCTAATAAATCATAGGATGTATAAAAGAAATTTTCCTTTCTCTATCTTTTCTATAGCTTTCCAATATCAACTTCAATTGATTGCTTTAATCATTTCTTTATTTTTTATTTTTTGCTAATAGAAACTACTTCTGATTCAAAGTATTTTCTATCTATATCTTTGATCTCTAAGCGCACTCAACATTTTAGCTCATCTAATGCAAAAACTAACGATGTTATTTCTGCTATTACTAAATATCAAATAACTTGGTTTGAAGCTGGAGGATTGCCGCTTGTAGTCGCAATTTTTCATCAGTCAGTTGTTTGTTTTCAATTGTAAGACGTTCAGCTTCAGACTTTGATTTATTCACTGTTTCTTGATTTTAGAGTTGCTGATCGTGCATAATCAATATTTGCGAGTCTTTTGCTGATATTTCTTCTTTCAAGCCTGCTATTTTTGCTTTAAATACTTAACGTTAATTTTAAAGTTTGCTGTCTACTTCTTGTAGTTCAGTTGCCTTATTATCTAGTAGCATCTTCATGCCTTTCATCTCCTCATTGAAGACATCACTGATTTTTACAGCTTAATTAAGTTTCTACTCTATTTTTCTCTTCTCTTCAGCAGTAATTTAATATAATCTTTCTGATTTATCCTTGATAGCTCTCAGATTAGTGATAATATCACTATTTTTATCGATACAATTTATTTTAAGTTTAAGATCATCTTGACTCAATTTAAGTTAGTTCTACAGTGCAGCTACTTGATTTAATAATATGTTGTTTTCGGTTACAACTTAGTTAATTCTTCCCTCCATAATGATTGCTCCTCGCTATAGTTACTATATTTTGGTTTACAACTCATATTTAACTACTTTAAAACTTCCAACTTCCTTCTCGCAAATTTGGTATTTTTAATATATTTTTTAATTTGCTTCTCTGCATGAATCAATGACGCTAACTTGCTGTTAAATCCTCTGTTCTAACTATTTGATTTTATTGTGTTTGATATCAAATTGACACTAAATTTATTCACTCTTTTGTTTAAACAAATTCATTTTACTGATTATCTTCCGGACTTCCTCTTCATCTGCATCTTTTATCTACGCGGCAGTATTAAGTTTTTCTTTTAATTAAAAAATCTATTGACGGCTGAGGGTTAATTCTAGATCTCGTTATCTGACGATTTCTTCCGATCTTTATAGTTTTTTTTGCAAAGTTTATATATAAACCATGGCTTCTTCAATACGACTATTTAGTTTAACGTCCATTTTTCCTATTTATATAAATTCATCGCCCTTTATCTTCAAGTCAATTAGAAGTTTTTCATATTTGCCCCTGATTTACTAGTAGGAGATAAACACTGAATTTATTTTTTATTCAAATTTTAAACGCAAATTTACTTATTCATTAAAGGCTTCATCAGTAAGATTAAGGGTGGCTTAACTAATTTTAAAATCATTTGTCAAATTCAAGATTAGTGATGACTGTTCATTTATTTTTCTGTTTAGTTTGGCAAGTTACTATTAATGCTATCTTTTTTACTGATAAAACTCCTCTTATTTTTTTATAAAAGTGTCCTTGAGTTCACTGAGTGCTTTGTTTTGAGATTTTTCGATAATTTGATAGGCAGTCTGATAGGAGGTACATCCTTAAAGTAATTTAGCGAAGGCTCTCCAAAAATTATTAACAATTTTCTTCTCTGCATATTCATTAGACTTTGTTAGGGCCAAAATTTATGAGAAAGTGTTATTGATACCATATGTATAAACGTAGAGACTATTGTATAATTTTTCAATTAATTCGTCATCTATGTTTTGACTACGCAGATACTTTTTGTCAATCTAAAATTTCTGTACAGTTTTTAAAGGCCCTGTTTTTTCAACCTCCACATTTGATCCTGTTTTTTTATGATTATCTTGTGGATCAAGTGCTTCATCGAGCCACATTTACACAAATCCACTACGTTTTTGCGATCTATGTTTAGGGTGTATTGAAGGCAGATTTGTTTATAGAAGAGATTTAGAACTCAATTTGTTATTAATATCGATAGTGGATGATTTTTAGGGAGTGGCATAGAATGCAGCAATAGATGATTTATCTTTACGTATCTTGGAACTAGGAGAACGCTTTTGAGCGATGCATTATAGATAATTGGTACTTTTGAAATTGGATAACATTGACCTTTCAATGCCATTTTACGTTTTCTATGCTGAGTTGCTGATTTAGATTGTATTCATTGTTATTAAATTTATATTTTGTTATGCTTTTACAATAAAATAGATGACCTTTCCCATTGAAATACTTCAATTAAATATTCCATGAATTGATATGTTAGATGTCGAATAAAATAAAAAAATTGAAAGAAAATCGATTAAATAAATGATTTTTCCAAATTGGAAAGTATTAAAAATTTTATTATTTTCTAAAAAAATAAATCTAGGACTAATTATTTTTTAAAATCAAGGTAAATCTGAAATATTTTAAGTACATCTGTTTAAAAAGAACTATTGTATTTTTAAATAAGTTTTACATTGGCTATCTTTTTGTACTCAGGGGAGACATTAATTGTGCGGAGTCAAAATCACATTTTCTTTAGTTTTAGCTTTATCATCATCATTTATTAGATAATATCTAGTTAATATCCTGAACTGTGACAATATTGAATTTAAATAGACTAATCATATTAATTCAATGACCCTGAATCCACACATTTGATAAGTCGCTGTCGAGTCTGTATAGTTTACCACCGCCATAACTGATAAATATTTTGCATTTTTTGGGATAGGTCTTGCTGTTCCTGGTCCTACTTCAAAACTGACATATCTCCATTAGTTGGATAACTCATTACCTGGTTCTCCTTTAATAAAATAATAATAACACCAGCCTCCATCCTCAGCCCTGATCGTATCATTATTAAAGGTCCACAATAATGCTCCGATATAATATCTATTTGAGAGAACATTATCTGCACTTGTTCTCCTTATCCACCCTGACAATTGATACTTTCTTTAAAAATTAATTGGCTTGCGAGGTGTAAAAGTTTTTCCACTGGGACTTGAAGTTTGAAACACTAAACTACCTATTGGTGCATCTTAAACATTCATTTGTGTTAAGGCTGTTAATTTGCAACATTAAAGAACTGGAGCATCCATTTCAATACTTATTAGTTAACTAATTATAATGCAATTTTTTTAATTTAAATCATATTTCGCAAGTAATACAATTCAATATCCAAATAACTAAAAAAAGATTACTAATGAAGAAATGAAATTTAGGTGAGTGAGTTTACTGGCTAAATTTGAATATTTAATAACTCCTCTGAATTAAAACCAATGATTATTCCTCGAAACATTTGTCTATCATCTTAAAATTGATGATAAGTAAATTTTATCTTTTTTTTTTTATGAAATGAGAATCAAATTAATATCCAATATTCATAAAAATGATACATTTGCAAAAAGTATATGCTCTTGTATGTGCTTTAATTGCGGAAATCAATGTTATTATTATTAAATATTCTTATTTGACTGTTATTTTTTGAATAAAAACTTCATGAAATCAAAATTACCTTTAAAAGACAAAATTCAACATACTGACAATGCAATCAAGAATGGTGCTTCAATCAATTTGAAGGAGACAACTAAAAATTTCAAACCAATAGCTTCTTACGCGAAAAAATAAAATACATCAAAGATTGGATCCAAGGGAGTCGTTGAGATTAAAAATTAATTAAAGAAAGTAGAACCCTTAGTGAAAGTTGTTCGTTAACCGCCCATTAAATTGACTAAAAATTAGTCCAAGATACGACAACCATCGTTTATGGCTGAAATCAAGCAGGATCTTTTTCCATGCAAGTAATGTGGGCGGAGTTTTGTGGAATCCTCCCTAAAAAGACATGAGAAAATTTGCAAGAAAATTTTCATTAATAAAAGAAAAGAGTTCAATTCAGCAAAGCAGCGAGTTGTTGCTAAAGAGCAGATTATCGTAAACAAAAAAAGCAGTATTTTTGATTTAATTTAGAAATTCCTATAGCTTAAAAAGCAATCAGCAAAAAGAACGAACAAATCCCTCTTTGGAAGCAGCAATCGATGGCCTTTAGAATTGCTATGAAAGAAGTTCGGGGTGGTAAAAAGACAGAGGAAGAACTGGTCTACCAGCAAAAAGAAAAGAAAATTATAAATTCAAGTATGTTCAAGTGCCATTTCTGTGGACGCCATTTTAATGAAGAGTCAGGTAAACGTCATGAGCCCTTCTGTCAGCAAAAGGCCAAAGATATGATGCATAAACAAAAACGAAAATGATAATATCAAGATTTAATTTAACCTTTCATAGATTTATGTTGATGATTCATTCAGTATTAAACCGTTTAAAAAGGAAAAGATATAACAAATCATAATCAATTCATGAGGAGGGAAAATAATGCAGGAAATAATAATTTTTATGGCTTACCATACTCTCCACAACCAACTGCTGTATCCTTTGTGTCGTTTCAACCGAGACCTCGTCCTTTGATGAAGCAAAGTTTAAATTTAGATTCTTCTCCGTCTGAATATTCAAATAATAACATATCCAAAGAATATAGACCTGTGGTTTAAACAAATTCATCTGAATCAAACAATGCTTTTTCGCATCTCCGTAACTAAATCACAAATTTACGAACTTAATTTTCCCGCTTAATACAAAAAGAAGTAAATTCGCCAATGAAAAAAGGATAGGGGACTCCAGTAAAAGGGAACTTTTAACTGAGAAAGGATGATGGGCTACCTGTCTATTCTCCATTTGATTATCACAATGCTGGAAGAGTTGCCAATGATAGTCATAAATAAATTGGTGTAATTGCTTTCAAAAATAAGCTTTTGCAGTAATAAAGGTTAGCGGCTGACTTCTAACATGAAAATATTAATAAAATAATGAGAAACGATGACCAGTATTCTCGAATTCATAAAATTTCTAGCAAAAATCTTTATAAAATTTCATAAATGAATCTAATAGAAACTCCTGAGATAATTGTCCAAAATAAAATCCGAGATCTTGAAGCAGACATGGCTAAACTGAAATAATAAAAAAATAGTCTTTTATCATAAACTAGTGAATTAAAGAAGAAACTGATTGAGAAATAAAAAGAATATTTTCGATAAAATTAGCTTCTATCTTATGATTTCGAAAAAGAGAAAAAAAGAAGTGAGCAAATTAATATTAGTCTGTCTCTTAAAAATAGTTTGGTATAGAAACTATAGAAGGAACAATAAAAAATGAAAAATGAAATAGACTCTTTAGAAAAACGGCACAAGGAAAGTGAACAGCAAATGATAAAAATTAAAGAAAGATATGAGTCCCAAATTGCAAGTTTGGAAAACACCAATAATAAAAGTATGAATAATGTCATTTAAAAATATAGGGAAACTGAAGAACAATTACAGAAAATGACGGCAATATTGCTTGTAAAGTAAGACTAAATTATCAAAAAATCAAAGGAAATAGAAGACGTGAAAAATAAATACAAATTTTAATAGCTAAATTACAAAAGAGAGAGAGTTGATTTAGTGGAATCATTAACAAAGGCAAATACTAACTTAAATGGTTAAAATTAAATATTTCAACATAAGATTCACTAATTGGAAATTTAAATTGAATTCATTAAAAAAAACAATAAAAATTCAAATACATAATCAGGTTCTCGATAAAAACAACTTTAATAAGAAAATATAGATTTAAGAAAGAGGGTTGAATCCTACAAAAAAACAATAGAGCAATTCAATAGTTCAAACAATACTGCAAGAGAAAAACAGTTTATATTCAAGTAAGAAAATAGATTGTTGAAAGAAGAATTAATCACAATCAAGGAAGAAAATAAAATGATCATAGAATAAGCTTGCCTAAAGGAAAACCTAATTACTAGTCTCTATCGGGACATAAATATCCTAGACAACGAACTTCGCTCTTGTAATCATTTAAAGAATCAATCGAGTAGTTACACTAAATACATTGAATAACTAAATAGTCGGATATTAGTCCTTTAATTTTAAAAGGTCAACGCTAAATATTCTAGAAGATGATATTTCCATTGCAATTTTATAATTTGAGAAGAACAATATTTATTTGGATTCAAATTTAAAAAGATTTCGGGAAACAGGATTTTTATTTTTGCAATTGATAATAAATACATACATACATAATAAGGTCCCCTTCGGGGATTGATAATAAATAATAGTCTTTAATAGGGTAAAAATTAATAAAAAGATAAAATAAGAATAAATGTTACGATTCATTGAAAATTAATTATTATATTACTTATATTTTAATTCTCTATTAATAGATTCAAAAATGTGGGGGATTAAACGATTTCTATTTTTAAAATTACGAGTTATAGTTTGGAAAATAAATAAAACAATAATCATTAGTGAAAGAGCTCATAGAGGCGATAAAGCCAGTTTATCTTACTGACTGAATAATATCTAGCTAAGGGGATAGCGAGTTATGTTTTTTTTCCAGAATGAAGCACTTTTACTATCAGCAATTTCTAGTAAATATCGAATCTTGTCCAAAATTATGTCACTGCTCCTCTCTTAATATGAAAGGATTATTTACTGGTTTCATCTTTATAAGAAAAAAAACCTTCCTTAGTAATAGCAGCATATCTCAACTCCCAAGTGTTCCAGTGTTGTGACTTTTTATATATCATGCCATCAATTATCGGATTCTTCATATTTTTATTGGTCATTTGTTTTTTCAGCACATAAGTATGCTTAAGATCAAAATCCTTTAGATGTAATTTCATTGTAATAATCTTAGAAAACCAAAAATACTGAATCGGTAAATTTTATATAGTAGCTTAAGGATCAACAAAGAATGAGATATCATTCGCATGGTAACTTAATTTTAATTTATGAGGATTGTTGACAGCGATTTCTTTAAATATTTTAACTTTACGGAGCTCTGACAGAGGAATTTAAAGTGTTGATAATTTAAAGATGTTATTTTCTATTTTGGCATGTCCTTTTTTCCACTAAAAATTTAAATTATAAAATGCCTCGGTCTCCAAATCAATTACAGTATTATTACCTGAATGCTAAATTATGGTATCTTTTTATATTTCTACAAGTGAATTTGTAATAATTTATTTTGTTTGCTGCAGCACTTTTTCATTTATTTCCACCTTGATATCAGTTTAAAACACCAATTGCTACTGTTTTATATTTATATTTTATCTTTCCAGAGTCACTTTATCTTTTTAGATCAGTTTGTCATGTTGAATTTGTAGAAGGGGAACGTTTACAAGTGGCATTGAATACATAACATCTTAAATAAAGCCAATCTCAACGGCTTGTAACATTCTTTCTTCAGCATTAATATTTTATGGCTCTCGAAACATTATAGATTGTATATAAAAAAATTTATTTTCGCTATAGCGTCCAAACAAATCAACTAAGTTAATCAGATCAAAAAACTGGCTTAAATCATATTATTTAACTCAATATTCGATTAAAATTAGTATTTTATTTTAAAATGAAGGGGTTGGGGTTGGGGTTGGGGTTGGGGTTGGGGTTGGGGTTGGGGTTGGG
>Ga0302186_10000532_pt1 | contig 33915 bp, 26 predicted proteins | sample II_Bog_E1_2_FD_198782 | JGI IMG/M metagenome (GOLD analysis project Ga0302186, IMG submission 198782) | Peat permafrost microbial communities from Stordalen Mire near Abisko, Sweden - II_Bog_E1_1 | ecosystem: Environmental > Terrestrial > Soil > Wetlands > Peat | place: Sweden: Abisko... | reverse complement strand
CATCTTGTACTCCTTACTCATTTCCATCTTGATCACTGTGGTGCCCTTCCCTATCTAACAGAGCAGCATTAATATAAAGGTCCAATTCTCTCTTCCACACCAACAAAGGCTCTTTTGCCCTTAATGCTCTAGGATTATCGTAAAGTTATCAGCGAACAGAGGAAAGAGTAGCAGTTTTACATTTTCGGAGCTGCATAAGTTCGTAATGCGGCTTCGAAAGTAAAAGGAATGGGCTTGTTCGAGACAATAGAAATAAATGGAATTAAAGTAACTTCTTACTATGCTGGACATGTTTTGGGGGCTTGTATGTTCCACGTTGAGTATGCAGGCCTATCAGTGGTATATACTGGCGACTATAACTCCTATGCTGATAGACATTTGGGAGCCGCTTCTGCACCAAGACTTTCTCCGAATTTACTTATAACTGAAACAACTTATGCAACAACCATTAGAGACACAAAACGCGATCGTGAAAGAACAATGCTCCAGTTAATAACTGAAACTGTAGACAAGGGTGGAAAAGTGCTTATTCCAGTCTTTGCCTTGGGGAGAGCACAATAATTATCAGTTTTATTAGAGAGTTATTGGAAGCGGACTGATAGCAACATTCCTATCTACTTCTCTGCCGGCTTAATATAAAGAGCGAATCTATTCTATCGCTTATTCGTGGATTGGGAAAACTAAAAGATAAAGGAAGAGTTTGCAGGAGGTGACAATATGTTTTAGTTTAAAAAAGTAAAACCGTTCGATAAATCTCTCATTCGAGCAGATATACCTTATGTACTATTCGCTACTCCTGGTATGCTGCATGGGGGTTCAAGCATGCAAGTGTTCAAGGAGTGGTGTGGCGATCCGAGGAATACGCTCATTATTCCTGGTTACTGTGTTGAGGGTACATTAGGAAACAAGTTATTAAAAGGAGTGAAAGAAATCGTAATTGATAAAAATACATATGAAGTAAAGATGAAGGTCGTTAATGTGTCCTTTTCGGCTCATGCTGACGCGAAGGGCATCATAAACCTTCTCAGAAATATAGATCCCTAAAATATTATGTTTGTTCATGGAGACAAGACAAAGATGGAGTCTTTTGCTCCACTGGTGCAAGAACAACTGCACAAACCTGTGTTCATGCCTCCAAATCACCAGCAACTACTCATTCCAGTCACAGCCCGCAGCCAAATACCTTTAAAGAGTATACCTCTCTTTGATAATGGCTACTTGATAGGCCCTGTTTCTGGCGCTACTTAATACTGTTTAATTCAGTAACAGAATCTGCTGCAATAAGTAAATCGAATCTTGTCACTTTTTGGCGATGAATCTGGGATAGTGATAGCTGATCCTATTGAATGCTAGTTAGTTTTATAACAATCTCCTATACTCGCTCCTCTCATCCAGAAATACTCGAATAACTTAAACTTCAGTGAGCCCATTCACGAAAATATAAAAAAATAAGAATATTGTGTGAAGGAATAAGAATAAAAAAGTTACAAAGTTGAAGGTAAACTGCAAATGGTGGCTAATTTTGTAAAAGAGATAAAGGCTTTAAAAAGAAGAGAAAAAGATTGGACTTGATTGTTTTGTTTACAATTATGAGGTATAATTTGTTTACCAAAAATAAACTAACTTTGTTTAAGTGAGATATGAGCCTCATAAATCATTTGCTGTTTTGTTAGTTTAATTGACTATTTGTGCTACTATTACTGTTGTGTCATCCACTTTTCCTCCTTTATAATCAACTCCCCACTCTCTCGCCTTGGCGGAAAAGGGGGATATTCTTTCTTCCATCTTCGCTAGTTCTACAGCTATTTAAGCCAAAGAAATGGCTAAATCTTTTAAATTTCCATTGGTATAACTCTTCTCAACTATTTTAGCTAGTTCATGAGAGAAAATATTATCAGACATACCATCAGAAGCTAAAATAACCAAATCACCATTTCTAACTTCCACGCTGCTGCAAAGGGCTTCTTTGGGATCATCTCCTCCATTTTTTTCAAGTGCGAGTTGGAAAGGAAAGTTGAACCCATGAAGTTGATCAACGCTTTAAAAGATGAGCCGATATTATCTGTAGCGTCGTAGGATGTATAGTTTACAATCTGTCTTAGAAAGTCTTACCTCCAATGTGACATGTTTTTAGAGTACTATTCTTCAATGTTACCACTGACATTGTAGATGAGCCTATATGACTGTTGTGTTTATTAGCTCGAATAATTAATTCTAAAGGATGTCTTTTATAAAACTACGGATCTTCATTGAAGAAGATTTATGAGCTAAGTTATATTCTTTATACCTTGAACAGAGAAATCGTGAGTACATTCCAGGATCAACTCCAAGATTATTCCATCCCCCGACTCCGTCAGCCACTATTAATAGAGAGCTTGAATTAAAAAAAGCATCTTCTCCTCCCCTTTATATCTTGAGAGGATGTGGAATGAGGTGGGCTCTTGATAGCAGATTAATTACGTTGTCTGAAATTACAAAGTTTGCGAAACTGATAGAGTAAACAGCAAAGATAATACGATTCCTGCTGTTGCAATTTGATGAACTCGAATCATGATAATCTAATTAACTTATTAAGCGGCTGATTATTTTATAATTTTATAAAATGTAAATGAAGCTATCTGCTTCAAATAATCAGTCCTATGAGCTCGTATTTACAAGTTAATAATTGAAATTCAAACAAATTGAAGCCAATCAAGAGTAATAAATTATTACATAAATAGGATATGAAAAATAAAGGTTAATAGAAACGCTACACATCATTTGAAGCCAAATTTAAGAAATAAAATTAACCCTAATACCCCTTTATACTGGCTTCGAGTTTGCAACGCACATCTGCACAATTAGAATAGTCACGCGCCATGAAGATGCTGGGCGACTGGATAGTTGATTACGAACAGATGAGCGAAATCAAGAAGCATAGATACGCCATCTATCTACCGCGTATACAAAAGATACTTCTTATTAAGTATCAACAGCAAGCCCCAATATAATATTGTCTTGCGAGATTTTTACTCTATTTCTACGCCAGCTGGAAAGATTTTACAGTTGCTGTGATGGAAGACTTAGCAGAATCCGATAATTATGCCCTAGGATTTCTTCAGTACATTTGCTACAACCTTGTCGAGAACATGAACCTATAAAGCCAACAGCCCTTTTTAAAATACTTAACATTTTATTATGAGTAACCACTACGTTTCTTCCGTCCCGAAACAGAAGTGGAAGCCCGTCGTATTCTTTATATCATCTATCTCATGAATATACATGGATGCCAAGAAAGTTTCGCTCGGCATGCTTAGCAATGGGCCTAAAAAATGTAACTCTTCGAAAACGCTTCTATTGGAGATACAAGTATTGAAATGCTTATTGACATCCTTCGAAATCGTATCATTCTTTAGGCTGCTCCTGCCAGTCGCGAATACTGGTTCAAGCGAGCTAAATACCTATTCTAACTCTTATAAAAACACATTCTCACCTTATCTTTCCGCGAGCCGATTGACATTCGTCTAATGGACGCCATATTGTGGCTAGTTAATCTTTCGTAAGGAAAAGCATTGCTGATATAATCTCGAGTTCGCTATCAAAAGACTTTACTGGCAAATTTAAAGCCAAATCCAGATAGTAAGTATCACATTTTTCACATGCCTAAATATTTTTAGCTCAGTAATTTTTTATTAACCAAGAGGATGTTTTGCATAAAATATTTTACGAAAAAGACTCTCAAGAATCTCAGAAGCAATTAAATCAACTATTAGCCATGTTTATTGATCACTCTTACAACACTTTCGGAGAGTAGGACAATTATGTTTTTCTGGTCTGCCTAACAAACTAACCTATCACAGTAGAGCCTCCTGTTATTGATGGCATTCTCAAAATTCTCAGTAATATTCACAACTACAAAATGTTGCCTCCACGTATACCTTTTGTAATGGCCAAAGTGCTCTCTGCCTCCATGTAAAGATGTCCTTTCACATAAGATATGATTAATATGTGCTTCAAGGCTTACCAGATGCTTTTGATTAAAAAGGAAAAGGAAAAAGATCCAACGATTGCATAACTAAGAGATGCAGTTTTGGTTTTATTTTTGGGAATAATGGAACGTTATTTTTGGTAAGATAATCAAAGTAGATCATAAATAGTATTTTCACTGTGCTAGGGCATTGAAAATAACTAAAAATTCAGTAGTTCAGTTGTATTATAAACACTATGCTTACTTGTACGTAAATTTGGGTTTGCTTTAACGAGCATAGACAAGATGGAGCCCGTTTTGATTGACATCCAAAATAAAATAATTTATGATGATACAAACATCAAGACATTTATCAGTCTCATGCTAGCCATATACTTCTCTTGCAAATGGCCAAAGGCAGTTAACTCCATTAATTAAATCTGTAGTAAAACAAAGTCTATTTATGCGTCATTCTTTATTCTGCAGGCAGGAATCGTTATTCATAACTCTGGGTAGTCTGAGTCACCCGAGCAATAGGAAGCTCACTTAAGGGGAATTATATAAATTGTTGAAAACAAAACAAAATGGAAATAATTTAGAGTGTAAGTTAATCTTATGGAGCTTGAAATATTTTTCCTCTCGCTCACACCATCTGAGGGTTTTAAAGCTTTAAAGGCCATCGATTAGAAATTACTAGAGTTGTTTAAAAGCTTTTCCTAAGACGGAAACTATCAACTCCTAGGGCGATTGGCTGCAAAAACCCTTTCAGCAGCTGGAAGTTTTGCTAACCTCAATCAGTTAGGTTCTTATTTATGGCTTCGTTAGGTTAGTTTCGATATTTTGTCGCGCAGTTTCTACAAGGTGACTATTATTAACATATGTTATGTCTATTCAAATATTATCCTTCGATCTTAGCACCCAGGACACATCATCAAGGAGCTTAGTTAGTAACAATTTCTTCACTATCTTTATCAAGGACTCAATGATTTCATTAGCAAAGAAAAGAAATATTAGCTTGAAGTAGTTTCCTCTATTCTAGTTTTTAAACTGATAAAACTTTATCCATCACTCATGCCTTATGGTTCACGTTTCCTGTAATTCACTACTCTGTTCAAAAATGTAGATTGGTGGGACGAGGCAAGCAATACAGTAAGTTTTCCCCAATTGAACAACAAGCAATCATGTGAGTGGCTGCTTCCATAATTCTAAAAAATATACGAATAAACAATGAGAAACTATCTGCTATATTTTTTTAAAAACTATGATTAAAGAAAGGTTAAGAAGGAAAAATAGTTGCGAGATATAGCTCAAAGAGAAGAAGATTTGGACTCTTGATATATAATGCGTCTGATAGCTGTTAGTAAATATTATTTGAGTTTATTTATAAAAGCAATATAAATAATACTCATAAAGATGCCCCATTTCATTATACTGATGATTATAAGATACTTTCTTTGCGCTGCAACAGAATCAACTTTATTCCTATTATTTTGTAATTGTGATAAACTATATATCCTAAATATGAGAACTATATAAGCAACCAAAATGTATTAATGTAGATTGTGCAAAAATTAAATAATGAGGTTGGTCTGTTCTTTGGAATATTGCAGTAAATGCTGTGAAAAGATGGAAATAATGGATTCAATGCAGAAAAATTCAAATTCGGCAAAGAATATTTCGGAAGGATAAGGATTATTTATTTTATCACAGAGGGAACTGTTTGCAATTTTAACTGCAAAAACGAATGTTCATTGGTAAATTACTGTAAACAAGAGAATTTAGTCAATAATAATTCAAAAAACACTTACATTCTTCCTGCTCAAAAATAAATGTGTATATAAATATTATTAAGAAATAAATCAATGGCAAATTTTGATGAAATTGGTTTAAATCTTACAGATTTCGAGAAAAATCAATATTTTGGATCTCTTGATCCAGTTAGTCAGTAAAGTTAAGCTTAAAGGAATTTTAATATATTAGAAAAAGAGTAGATCAAAAATGAAATCAAAACTGGAGAAGGCTTCGGCTCAAGTCCGAATTAAAATATTTCTTAGCTTCCTTTAGAGTAAATCAATCTATAAGCCTCCTCACCACATAGCACAATAAACTTCGGTTTCAAAGGAGGTCAGCAAAGAAAGAAAAATGAAATTACCACCACTGACAAGCCAATTATGAGAAGAGAAATAGCCATGATAGGACATAGCTCTGAGACAAATAATATCTGCACACATTTTCAAACTCCAATCATGAGTCGCCTATCAACTTTCGCCATTAATCATAGTTTGTCAAAAGACTAAGGTAAAACCTTAATGACTTTCGGTGCTTAGAACCCTAGTTTATAAAATTTTAAAGCCCTTTTCAATCATTAGTCAATGCGAACAAGATGCCAATCATTTTTATCATCTCATTAGTTTGTCATTAGCATTTTAAGCTCTCCAATGAGTATGACATCAAAGATTATCGCCATAAAGTACATGTAAAAAATGTAAAAAATGAGTTAAGGCCGATATATTACTAGGTGGAAGGATTGATAAATCTAATTGATATTTGCTATCTTTATGGCTTCAGACCAGTTTATTATTAATATCCAATGCAACTAAATGCAATATGAAAAGTTAAGTAATTTAAAGTTATAATTTTCAGATATTCTATTGAAAAAAATATAAGAAATAGAATGTTTGTATTGAATACTTTGACCACCTTGCATTAAGTATAGTCTTATAGATAATATTTAGTTTATTGCATGTACTATTTCAAAATAAGAGCAGTCACCTTTAGTCTTGTATTCATCACTTCCCTTGTCATTATTGCCATATCTGAAATACCGAAGATAGCACCTGGAGTATACCCAACATTCTTAGAATATACTTAACTTTTTGGCAAAAACTATAATCCAAAATAATTTTCAGAGAGAGAAAACATGTATCTATCAAAGATAAATTTCATCAAGGTTCACAATTAAGATTAACAATATTAAGATACATGGACAGTCAATAATTTTACTGATTGGAAAGACTAAGAGCTTCAATGTAACTTCATCTTAACCTAGCAAAATACGATGTCCCTAATTAGGCTATCAACAATTAGAAAAATACAGTTGTTCAGCAGTATACTAAAGCAGTTACTAATCTTAGACGATTAGATGCAGCTAATTTAAATTGGGTAACTTCGGGAGCAGTTACTTCCATTAAAAATCAAGGATCATGCGGAGACTGCTGGTCCTTCGCATCTGTTGCTACAGCTGAGTCCTACGCTATTACTCAAAAAAAAGCCGACAAATCCATTGCCCTATCACCTCAATATCCTTTAATGTGTACTTCAGGTTCAAACTGCGCAGGAGGAATCCTATAGGATGCAACTGACCTGATAGCTAAACACGGATGCCCTTACTTAAGTTCATACCCATACAATCCTACTAGCACTTCCATCGCTATTTGTGGAGATACTTCAAACAATTTCATTTTTGCTCAATCTCGAACAGTTTATTATAATATGACTAACGACGCCGATATCATTTCTCTTCTGCAAACATCTCCTTTGGCGGTAACAGTTTCGGCTGGAAACTGGGGATCCTATTCTTCTGGAATATTAAGTTGCCCTTCTACTGCTGTTATTAATCATGCAGTTGAACTGGTGGGTTACACTTCCACTTATTGGATTTTAAAGAATCAATGGGGAGCTTCCTGGGGCCAAGGAGGTTTTATCTGGGTGACACGTAGTCGAACAAATGTTGCGACTAACTGTTTCATTGGATCAACTGTTGTTCAATTTGCGGGTTCTATAAGCAATTGGAAAACATCTCTAGTTTATTTATGGTTGCTTGTTATCTTTCTGATTTTGATTTTCTGAATAAGTTTATAATTTGTATTTTCGTCTTATAATAAAATAATGTATTCTAGGAAATCAAAAGAATTATTATATTTTATCCACTTGTTTTATTAGAGTTAAATATAAGATACAATTGTTATTTAGTGTTTAGTGTGAAAGATAGGAAAGCGTATCTATAATAGGCATATATTGCAATTATTATTTTGGATTCAAGTTATATAGCTTTCAAATCAAAATATTCTCGATGCAGATGAACTTTTAACGAACATGCATTCTATATCTTGCTTTGTCATCGGTTTTATTGTATCCTGTATATAAAATTCACTACTCATCCAGACATCACGCAGATTGGGCCAATCAGCTTTCAGGAGGACTTTCGCCCCCTCTAAATTTAAATTATTCCAATCTGTATATGGGAGCCTATACTTAAATCGATGCATTTAATATGTTTCCAGTTGGCTCTGATGGCTTTTTGGAAAGTCTATTGATTAAGTTTATTGTCAGCTTCATTATTAAGACATTACCCAAATACAATTTTTATAATAGTGGCCATTATGCTTTCGAAAGATGACTGATCCCCTAGCTAGTAATGTCACACGCGTCTACTTTAACAGATTCTAACTTAATCCCAGTTATTTTAATTCAATCCATACGGATGAACTCAATAATTTTATGCCTCTGTTTCCAATATTATTGTAACCTATTTCTGATGATTTGTACTTAATATTAACTTCTATAAATGCTTCCAGTTTGCCTTAGTAAAATACCCGCATCCTTAAAAATTGATTTAATTTTTCCAAAGACAAATAGAAACTAAGTTTGGCCAATCTGCAGCGGCAATTGCCTGCACTCCCTTTCCAGTGATCTCATTTCCATCTTGATCAATATAGATCTACTAAGTTATAATATCTTTAATTGATCTGATTTTTTTGTGGCAAGATAGTCAACCTCAGTTTGGCCGAATCTCATCTGATCTGTGTGAAATAATGAATACTAAACTTGACAATCTAATGATTATGTTACTGATCAAAGACTTCATCTATAGAATTTCTCTTGTATTCATCTGATTGGTTAATTTGGGCAAACATTTCTGATATAAAAAGATATAATTTTATAAACAAGAAAATACTACGAATGAATTTCAAGTAGTTAAAAATTAATTGCAAAAAAAATTGTAGACTTTTCATATAATATCAATAGTATTCTCTCATGACTAAAGACTCTTATATGCTAGACCTGAACTAATTAATCAAAATAAAGCAGGGATGACTGAACACATTAAATTATCGGAGGCAAGTATCAATTCCAACCATCAAAATACAAGGATTATCAATTTGTCAAAGATAGCTTTTTGATAATCGGTATATGCTAAGTGTGTGCTCTAAATGAGGTCTATTCTCATTATAATTATAAGTATATCGATTACAGCAGCCATATTCTATGAAAAGAAAAAGCAGAAGCCATATTATCAATCGAAAATATAGCTTTCATATTTAGGATTTAACTTCAATCAAAAAAGCAGTTGTTAACTGCTATGCTCTAGCCAATAATTAAAGGCTAAATTAGACTGAAAAAAATAAAAATAAATCAGTAATTCGAAGTTTAAGCTAAGCTCCTTTTTTATCAAAATCCACCTCCTCTCTTTATAAAAATTATTATAGGAATGGTGCCCCTCAATTTTTAAATGCTCCTTTTCAACTTCGAAAAACGTTAGTAAAATAGCGATGGCTTAATTGTCCAAGATTATAATTGATGATTCCAAATAAACCAGACCTTCATACTTTCGAAACACCTTATAAACACCGATAAAACACATTCTGCAAAACTTGTGAAAAAGAAATAAAATTTCGATCAAAGTTATTTAAAAAAAGAAAATGATGGTTGAACTATAAAATGAGTTGTTACTCTGTGAATATAAAAATGGTGATTACAATTTGTTGATGATTAAATTTCCTTATTATTAATAGATGCTTTCATAACATAAATTTGATTTGGCATAATAAATCTTAAAAGAATATCTAATTTATAACTACGATAACAGATTACGCATGAAGAGGCAAACATTACATTTTATTTTAGAGTATCCTTTTCATGACTTAAATGTTCATTAATAATATTGATGAAAGGCTTCAATAAAACTGTCTTGACAATCTGTGCAATTATCACAGTCAGCCTAGTCTCATTTCAATTCACTGGCACTCTTAGCATGAACACACCAAGATATCTTGGCACTTATCAAACAAGTTCCACACGTATGAGCACGACCAATTATTTTTGCTCAGGAGTAAGCCGTACTTCCTTATCGACTGATTCGTCTATCATGAAAAATGATCAATATAGGTCTTCATTTAAGAGTGCGGTCTCAGTTGATGGGTAATCATTATAAATGATACAGAAATCAAACTATTAATGCCATTTTGGATAATTTATCATCAGCATCGACTTCTTTGATGGCAACTGCTAATGGCTTGATTCTCTTTGTTGGTCCTTTTGCTGTTGGACTTGCATTGACATTACTTCTCTTTCCTTTTTTGCAATGTTGTTGCTGTTGTCCTGGATCCTGTCCGACTAAATGTTGTTGTCGGCACTCAGATTAGAACATGTATACAAAATGTTAGCTGTACTGGCCAACCATAGTTTTACTTTTAGCCCTTTCTTTAGCAGCTTCATCATCGGCTTTTGGTAATCGATATTATATTAAGGCCTTTCCAAAGCTTCATCATTTAGTCAAACAATGTCATAAGTAGCATGCTCCATCAGCATGATACCTGATGATCTTCTCAACGGCAACATATCCGGTGATGGCACTTCTTATTTTTCAGTGCTTAACGTGCTAAACCTTGATTTAACTTCATTGAGTGCCAATTTAACCACAATTAACTCTGTTATTAATAATTTTCAATCGACCAACCCTAATATGGTAGCTACACTTGCTGCAACAAATACCATGCTGTTTGATACAATCAATGGAGATAGCAATGGAGGTAGTGGAGTGCCACCAATTAATTATGGTCCTAGTGTTAATTCTCAAACCTCAACTTTTCCATCTGTATTTGGATCGTTTAATACTTCGGGGCTATTGTATTCTTTTTATTCAGGAATTGCTAGTTTAAAAAACAATTTGACAACAATCTCATCTAATGCGGATGCCTATATGATCAACTCAACAGACATTTCAGCAGCAATCACAACAGCTAATAACATTATTACACCTCTAATTTCGTCTCTCACTAATTTTGATCAACAAACAGGCAACTTCATGAATAGTTTTAGTTATACTCAGTATGGAACGATGGGAGTGCAAATTTATTACTCATTAGTAATTGGTCTGACTGTATTGAGTTTGCTTGGTGCAGTCATTATGACTTTTTGTGAAAAGTATCGATGTCGATATTTAATCTATTTTACTTGCTTCTTTATAGTTCTAATTGCTCTTATTGGGTTCTTTATAAGCATTGTGCTTTCTATTATCTTACCAGTAACCAGTTGGACTTGTGACTACCTTGAAGTAGCCCTAGCTAGCCAAGCTGGTTTCGATTGTAACTTTCGATTAAGTTAGATAACTTCAGGGGGATGGATCCAAATATGAGAACCTATGCATCGGCCTGCATGCCTTTTGGTAATGGAGATCTCATGGCTTCCATGGGAATCGCTAGTTTATCTTCTTTGAATAATCTTACGAGTCTTTTTTCATATTTTGACACAATCGATATAACTTCTATAAACAGTCAAATTAGTAACGGTGTAAATCAGCTAGCATCTACGGTAGGCGATTATGGCTGGAGCAAAGTTCCAGATATCAATAATTATTCACAATTAATTTTTATGGCCAACTCATCTAACTACCTTGGATGCACAGATCCCAACTTCTTGTTGGATAGTTATGTTCCAAGTAACCTTCAAAGTCCACAATATGTAAGTTGTGCAACTGCTGGAAATAATGCTGGATCTACGGAATGTACTGGCAATTTTAATCCGAAAGGAGGTAGTTGTTATGGCTGTTTGGATGTGGCCCAGATCTTTCAATTAATTCCTCCTACATCAGGAGCTTTGATCACTGCAGCAGTTATGGTTAGATATTCAGGTAATGTTGGATGCGCTTCCTTCGCCAGTGATTTAGGAAATATTTGGCAATAGTATTATGGAATTAAGGAAACCAGACTTTATCCCATTGGTGTCAGTGTTGCAACGATTGTGGCTGATGCTACACCCTTGATCGCGGCACTCACTATTTTACAAGGGTCATTTATGACAGCAAATAGTACCCTCAGTTCTTTCTCTAATCTTCTTGATCCATCTTATGGAATGATAAGAGGGCTTAACTGTAAAATTTTTGGATAAGATTTTCAAAGAGTGGTTAACTCTATATGTGTGACCATGTTTGATGAATTTTACTTCACTCGATTAGCCATCGGGATTTCTTCTTTTGGGTTGTTCTTCTCAATGATATGCATTGCTTGCACTGGACCGAGACACTTGAGACAAAGTGAGAAAAAATCAAAGGTTCAAGATAGTTTTTAGGAGAACAAAAGAGAGAATATTACTATATAAAATCTCAACGATACAACCGATAAGTTTTGATTATCTTTCTTTATTTACAACAAAATAATTATTATCCCTTTGAGTGTTTAAGCGGAGTTGTGTTGTCATAGTTGTTTGAAAATGTTAAGCAAATCATGTACTCATAATTATTTATTTATTATTAACTTATATTCATGGAAGAGGTCACCTATTTTCCGGGCGAAGAAGAGCCTATCACTAAAGAAGAAGATAGTTTGCCCAATTCGCAGGAACTCATTAACGAAGAGTACACTACCAACATTAGTGAACTCATCTCAGAACCTGTCTCCGAAAGTATGGCTCTAGCTGCTGCCCATTATATTTTCAGCTCACTTTATGAACTTTCCTCCTACCTATTCTTTAAGAAGATAAATCAGCAAAACGAAAGTGAGCAGGAAGATTAGAACAGATTTTAGATGAGTTTCCATTCATATCTTTAACAAATGAGTTAAGAAATGGGCAGATTCGGTAAAACTCGCTCCTCCAAACAGAACCAAATTAAAAGAGAAGCGATTAGTATGGAGTCAGAACTAATTAGATGCTATCAGCAAGTTGAGCATATTTACTTCTAATAAAAGTACTTTTTAGACTTTTCGTACTTCTAGCTATTTTATTCCGAATTGCGCAGTTCCAATTTCGACGAACGCAACAAAGTTAACAGTCAGCTTGAAAAACTTATATAGTCTCTTGACTTGGTGGAGGTCAATTTATTTTCGCAGATTCACTGCAAGTTTCATTAATACTTTGCGGCTGCTGCGAACTTCGAATATCTTCACTAAAGCGTGGAAGTGCAACTCAAAAAATTAAGTAACAGTAGGGCAAGAGTTCAAAAGGTGAAGGTAGCTTTTGTGGATAAGTCTGTAAAACTGCGAAAAATGATTGTACAGAGACAAAACATTGAGAAGGTTCTGAAATTGATTAAAACTATAAAATCTATTAAAAAACTACCTCAGGTAATGGAGAGTATTTTAGCTTCTTCACTCCCATATGAGTGTCTGTAACTATTATAACAAACAAAAAATACTTTAGACTCAGTTAAAAATTTGAAGTGCTTAACAAACACAGCTGAATCAGTGAAGCAGATGGAAGTGCTGGCTCAAAATGACCTTAGCAAACGCTATGCCAGCGAACTCTACCTGTATCTTTAGGAGTGTCACAGTAAAGAGTTTATCAATTTGGTGGATATATGGAAAAAGATTGAAGTACGTTTCTGCCTTGACAAAGATAGCAGTCTAGTCATCGACGAACTTAACTCCAGCAGTAATTCTGCATTATCATAAAATCCACATATTCTGGACGAGTTATAACTGCTGGACCATGTGAACAACGAGTAGATTAATAATAAAACTTTGCTGCAACGACACGAGGGAAGGGAGTATCAGATAGCAATGATATTATTGCAAAGCTACAAGTACGTAAATTTCTCTCCTGAAGTTACCAAAATCAAAGTATGCAATGCCCTTCGTATGTTTTCAAAACGATTCTAAAAGGAGTTGATGGCCTATTTAAATGAAGTGGTGAACACTGAAATCAACACGAGAAACCAATAAAAAAATATGAATTAAGGGACATAAATCAAAGTACCATAAACAATTTCATAAAAAAGGAGTGAGGATTCTCAGGAATTTGATTCAACGGAGGTGGTTGAAAAAGTTTCAGTTGAGTTTTATGTTAAGCATGTTGGAGTTTTAAACTAAATTTTCAAAGAAACAATCAGCAGATTTTTAGGCTATTTATAAACTTTAATCACGGAGTATGAGTAATAACTGAACAGTGAGAGGGGGAAATAAATAGATCCTGCTAAGTTAGAAAACAATCATAATCGATTTAAGGTGGTTTTTGCAGAGTAATGTTCTCTTCTACCAAGTATATTCAAGATAATAGAATAAAAATTGAAGTACTTGCTCACGCTGAAGAATATTAGCAGCATCAGCTCATTCCAGTTTTATCAGTGGATATCCACTCTAAAATATTGGCAAAGATATTTCGACTATCTCATCGATTCTCATCCCCTTCTTAACTATCATAGCTCAGATAAACCTGCTTCTAAGGAAAAAATTGAACAACTGTGTGATATTGTAGTTGAAAATGTGAAGAGAGCAGTGAGTGCAATGGGACTTAAGACTCTTCTCTCCGATTTAACCATTGACTATATTAAAGTCTACCATAAGGTACTTTTCATTTAATGATAGAATACTTTAAACAATGAAATCATTAATACTCTCCAGGAAGATACGTGGCAGTCAACTTAAATTCCACCTTAATTTTCAGATATCCTGAGTTCTATATTAAATCCAGATGGGCTCATCCTCAATTCCTCCATAACCATCCTGGATTCCTCATCCACTTCATCAAAGGGTAACACATCCCGAGAGATGTCTAAAAATGATTTAAGTCGTGAAGAGGGGAATAAGGCAAAATCTAAATTCAAGTTGCTTAAAAATAATATAATGGTAAGTGGCATTCGGTATAAAGTTAATCTTTCTTTTCTGGTGCTATGTTAAGTTATCGACCAGTATCTCAAGATGAGTAGAATTTTAGCTAATGTATTACCACGATAGAGTGGAGAAGAGGCCGGTTCTAATAAAATCATAGCTTTTATCTACGAAAAAATGTTTGATTTAATTTAACAGTTTTGCAATAATTCCAGAGAACTTATTCTAGAAACAAAAGCTCTCAAATTTTAGAGAATCAAAGGCAAAAGTATCAATGCCAAGCACATATGTCTGTTATGCAACTGTCTATCTGTTATCCTCAAAATATCCGACGAACTGGCTGACAAGGCAAAAATTGACACTTACTCTCTTGCCTCAGCAAAAGTCAATCTTCTAGAAAATCTCTAAGGCACTGTGAATCAGTTAATCTCGAAGTTAGCTCTGATTTTAAACTCCAAAATAGACAAATAGATAAATGATTACTTGAATGCCGAAAAGCAAAATCCGAACATAGCCAACATCACAGCTAAAACAAATAACTCCATTATAACTGCTTTTATACAAATGGTAGAGATCTCTGATGAATATCTGGATATTTAAACGATTAAGAAGGTCTTAAAGCAAGCCTTCCAGACACTCAGTCAAAGATATTTCACTCACTTGCTGCAGAAGGGTGGCAGATACAAAGCTGAAGTTTAGTTGCTGACTTAAAAAATGAAATTCATCAGAAAATATTTCGTTAGTGAGTATGAAGCCCTCCTAAAGGATATTCCTAATTGAGTTATCGTACTATCAATCATATATTCATATATTTGCAATTCACTATTTAATAATTACAAAAAATCATAATCAGACATACCTTGACTGCTTTAAGTTTGTTCTCTTCCCATCAATCGTGTTTCCAATGTCGATAAATCTGAATTTTGGCTAGTGACTGATCATCTTGCAGGCTTGCTCAGAGTAGTCGGGCTTTAAATCTAAATTAAGAGCATTGTACATTTACTTCTTTGCAGATTTTATTTATATTTTGAGGTCTGTATATTTCGCTTTATCCATTGGTCCCTTCTTATCGTCGGAGCAGTTGTTATTAGTCTTGAAAAAATCTTAGAATTCTCGTCCTCGATTGCTTTCAGTTTAATGCTACGATTGAGGAGGGAGTATGTTTGGAGATTATGACTGAGATGATTGACTGAACTAAACTCCAAACTACTCTTCGTCGAGTTGAGTTTGCTACCGATTCTGCCTATTCTGACAATCCTTTTGATCATGCTCTCATTATCTCTCTCGATAAATTTGCGCTGACAGATACTAATAGGACTAGTAATGGTTGGTCTAGGCTTCAAGTTGCTATGAGTATCGAGTTTAGTTTTGGCCAAGAGAATGCCGAGCAAGTGTTTCTTCTGTGCTTCTGTCCGTTCTATGATTTACAAACGTTATTTGCTATTGCGGAGATTCCATAAGTTAGAGTGCATTTAGAATTTAGAAAATATAAATAGAATTGATGTTCTCTGAAATTATATTGATATTTGCTAATGTCAAACAATTATCTATAAGTCTAGAATTGTAAATACTTTCAGCAAGTCCTGTGCTGCTATAAAATGACAATATCTTCATCTCAAATATAAATCATTTTTTCGCCAATTATCAAGGATAAATTATGCTTCGATTGTATTAATTATTGGGTATGTGGGTATTGTATTATTTTGGAGGAGCTACTTCATCATACTTTCTCTAGAGATTATATTGTTCTGGTATTTTTAATTGATGACCCTTTGTTTTATCCAATTATTAATGTGTCCTTAGAATAGACCTATTAATCGAGGATTTTTGTTTAAGATATAAATGATTCTTGCATACTAACTGTTTGCTTGAGATTTAATGATTTTAAATTAGTTTGTGATGGCCTAAGTTTATCATTTAGGTTTTAATAGTCTTTTTGCGAGACCGAATCACCTAATTATATATATCTTTGCGATTTCCTAGAGCCAAGTTGATAATGTATTTTGGCATTTTTATTTAAGAATATAGATGACAAAAAATATTTGATAAAATGTTCCTTTACAGATCAGATTTTGAATTGGGCCGTAATTTGATTTCTTCCTTTCTTGTTATCAATGTATAGGTCAATTTATTAGTTTATCAAATAAAAACTTCAGGTTTAAGAATTCATTTTTTATATTTCTGGGCCTTTCTAGTTTTCAAAATTTAGTTTTTACGTCCATCCCCTTCTATTTTTTTGCTGACTTTTTTCATAACTGAAGTTTCACTTGGTAAGATTAACAAAAGCTGTTAGATTATTTGAATTTTGAGTGCTATATTTTTTAATAGTTTTAAAGAATCCATATTTTTGATTTTTTCAATTACAGTTTGACCGATCTACTGATTGACCGATCCTGCTTTATCAGGACGAATTGCTATAAGATGTACTATTTTGGTTAATCTATAATAACCCATCATTCTAATGACTTTACAGAAAAAGACCCAAGAGATATTTTATTACAAGTGTCTTTCTCCAAGCAGAAATTAATTTATCATTGCAATTAAATTTAAATTGATATTTTAATATATATTGAGGTGGATATTTCCCTTCAAACTTATCTTCACTTCGCAATCATAAATTTATCTCAAATTGTGACCAATATGTATAATATTTGGGCCATATTAAAACCAATATATTTAAAATCACTAAGCCCGCAATGTTTTTTTGTAACGCCATAAATATCAAGACAGTAGGAGCGGCACACTCATACTTTGAGATTGTATATATCCTCACTCATGATTCTCTGACGAGCTTTTTCGTTGATTTTTCTGTTTATAAAACCTATAATGCTATAGTGCATATCTAACGAACCTTTTCGCTGTAAACATGGATCCCTCTGATTTAAAATGAATCCTTGACTAAACTAATAATCTAATTCTGTTTCTTCAAGCTTAAATTCAGGAGGCAGTTCTTGACATTCGATGGGTCTTGAATATAAAAATAATTACTTGTGAAGGGGGGCATGTATTTCACTTTCTTCAGTGTTGGCATCGAAACTGAGCTTACCAATGTTGTTCTAGAAAGGAAACATGAAGATTGACCTTATGAAAGTTTAGAATAATAATTAAATAATAAAATTGATTACAAAAAATCATTTTAACTTTATAATTGAGTCTAAATGGATGTTAACTACAAGTCGATCTTGTTAAGAGGACAAATCCATTGAAAAATCGACTATGTGATGAAAATATTTGCAAATATCTTCTGGTAATATGACGTATTGACAGGAGCATAATTTTTTATTTCATAACTATTTTTAGCAATAAGCTATAGAATTTTATTATTTTTTGTATGAATATGACTTTCAGTCCAACTAATAAAGTAATTATTAGTTATGGAGAATCTCCCTAATAATCATTCAACATTATTGATAAATATCTTCTATAATAAAAATAGGCCAACAGATGTATCACTAATGCTTTCATTGCTTCAGCATTATTCAGTCAATAGTAATTTAAATGCAAAGTAGTATTAGAATTTGATATTAATTATTCGCCGTTAGTTTTAATTTAATCCGCAGTTTGAATAATGGGCAAGAAAAATATTATAGAAGACATTAAGGAAGAAGAATTCAGCGATTCCCTTCCTGAATCCGACAACAATAAATCCAAGTTTCTCAGGAAAAAGCCTTGGACTGATCAATAAGATTTGTTGGTTCGAAAGTTAGTAGAAAAGTACGGTCCTCAACGCTGGTCATTCATCGCAAAGTTTGTGTAAGGCCGTTTGGGAAAGCAATGCCGGTAGCGATGGCATAATCATCTGAATCCGAGCATCTTGAAAGTGGAATGGATGCCTCATTAGGAATGGATCTTATTTTTGGCGCACACTGCTCAAGGTAACAAATGGGCAGAGATGACTAAAATGCTGCCCGGCCGCACCGATAATTCCATTAAAAACCATTGGAACTCAACCATGAAAAAAAAGAATATCGAACTCATGTAGCTTCTCACAGGTAACCAGCCAACTAATTAGACCTCATCCTCAAGAAGAAAATGTCTTATCTCCAGAAGAACGGAGTTGGAGAACATTTTATCAAGCTCGAAAGGGAACTGCTCGCTATGATTTACGAGAATAAGGAAAATGTCATTAAAATTAAAGACAGGAACCTTCAGACCAAGCCAACCGAAGGGGCGGACAAAAAGAAAAATTCCTATTTGGAGGAAGCCGATCAGCATCTCACTGTAACGCAGAACCGAGTCATTGATCAACAGTTTCATTCTAAAAGTACTGAAAAATTTGCCGAGAGCGAAAACAGGATGGTCAGTAGCATGAAAAAATCAGACATTGCCATGATTCGCTAAAACTTGGGTTCTCTCATTTTTGAAACTCCCTTGAAGGGGAAGGCCTAGAGAAGTAGTTTCTATAAAATTGACTCGAGTCGATTTTTCTTTGATAAGATAGAGTACAGCCCCACTCCGATCAAGGTGGAGTATTTTGAAAGGCAGGAGGAAATAGTGACTTTGCTGAGTCCCAGCAAATTTATGATCGAGTCGGAAAAGAAGATGGCTGAGTGATATGCATTCTAATTTGAACTTTTTCCAATTTATTTTATAACTAGGGTTCCTCTGCAATTTGAAGGCATATTTATTTTAGAGATCAGGAACTAACAAATTGAAGAGAAAAATACAGCTGCTTTGGATAATTTTGGATCATTAGAACTAGGAGGAACAGCATTTTCTCTTTGTTCGAAGCCGATTAATAAACTCAACAATAAAAAGATAGTTGTCATTGCCGATGGAATGTATCATTATTTCGCTCTAAGCAATATTGGTAGGGGCTATAGTCGGGGAAGAGGGTTCGAAGGCAAGATGGGCTCTTAAAGAAAACTGAATAGGTTAGTTCTCTAGAAAATGGGTTTTATTTCTTCAAATATGACAACACTAAAGACATAAAAATTTTGCAAAAATACAGATTATCTATATTTCTTGTGGGCCATATCACTCCATCTTATAAGTAAATATTGCAAATAAAGAAGTGATTGAATAAACTAAAAATTTAATGATAATGAAATTTTTATTAGATTTTAAGAACCGGCGTTCAAAAAAATATAGTTTAAAATAACCATTTTAGTCTTGACATAAAGTCATAGTTTTGGCATATCAAACATCATAAATAACAGACTCCTCAACTAAAAGACTTCTTCTCATAAGTATTTATTTTTTATTTAAATATTGCTTACTCAACAACCTCAACACTATCAGTATCAGTTGGGTCACAATCATAGATCGATCAGCCAGTATGGAAAAAAATATCAATCATCATAATTCCATGTCGAAATCGGAAGGAATTTCATTTTTTATTCATATTCAAGTATTGCTAGTTCCTAGTTATAATCAAAAGATAAAAATAAGCCTCCAATCATTTAAAATTAATTCGTTTAGGATATTTTAAGATAATTTTTTATCTAACAAAATATTTAACAAAAACAATGCCTCAAAAAATTGAAGATTGAGGTCAATTACAATTTGAATTTTGATAAATCAATTGTTTTGGTAGCAATCCAAAATAGCTGTATCATGCTATTTTACGTTCACTCGTTTTGATTTTAAAATATACTTAATTTCATTTTGTTTATTGATTTCTATCCCTTCACATTTGTATTAAATCAATAGACGTTTATCGTGTCCAATACAAGAATCTCCTAAAATGTTATTTTACGCCTTAAGATAGATTTTTGTGCTTGATCCTTGAAGTTATTCCATAGTCTTTTTCATTTTGGCAAATTTGTCCTTATAATTCCGATAGATATTGCTTTACCCAGTATATTCATGATTACCATTAGATTTCCAGGTATATGATCCATGTTAATATCTTGATTTTCTATCATTTGTATACCATTTTGCAGATTAAATTGATATAAAGTGATAATTTATAAAATGAGGCATAATACGTTCTGAAAGTTATTTATATTTTCCCAATATTTTTTTAAGATGTAATATCTATTACTGAAGTTCAGCATTTGTATTTTTGAATTAACTATTTTCTTTAAGAATTTTTTACTCTGTTCTTTTAAACTCATCTTTTTTAATGAGCCAAGTTCTATGAACTTAAGCATTTAAGCTCTTCTGTTTTTCCATCAATTTGCCCAAATCTGGATTTTAATTGAGAAATCGATGGAATTGTCTATAGAAGCGCCACTAAAATATTTAAGACAAAAATAATGTTCCAATAGTTCCCATGAAAACCCCTCCAGAAACATCTATGATTTTTTTTGAAAATGGTTGAATCCAATTCCATATAATTCTGAATGAGTTCATGATCAAATTTTAAAGCTTAGTTAGTTATACTTTTTATTTATAATAAATTTAAAAAGTACAATATCATGGAATCTCTATGAACTTTTATTCTATCATTTTTTTCTAAGATTATTGATTTTTTCGTTATGTGATATTTTTTGAGAGGAGATAGGCAGCGGGGATTTCATATTTCTCAAATTTTTGTAAGATTTATATATAAATCTCCACGATTTCGACATGATCACCAAACTTTACACTATCAACTATGTTTCCTTGAAAAATCATTTCCGTTGATGTTGGTAATTTCCCTTTTCCAACATTTTGTGATAATTATTGAATATAAATTTGTTGCTTCAAGAGATATGTACATCTCCCTTGCAGTAATAATACACGAAATCCATCTTTGTAATTTTATAAATATGTCTCTCTTTTTTTTTATGGCTCTGTGATATCAAACTTTTTTGAAAAGTATGCGATAATCACTTCTTGCTGATGAACATCACTGAATAGTCTTATCCAAGTTAATTCATGGAACCAATTTTGAAACAATTCCATGAATTTTAACCAATTCATCAGAAAATGGATAAATTTTTGGGATCCTAAGTAGTAAAATTGTAGATCAGTTAGTTAATTTGTAAATAAATGGTAACGATCAATTAACCTTCGAACCTTCTTCCCCGACTTTAGCCGTTACCAATATCGCTTAGAGCGAAATAATGATACATTTCATAGGCAATGACAAAACAAGGAGAAAGCCCCTCCTAGTCCCAATAATTCAAAATTGTCCTTTCCATTCGAAAAGTGCTCCCATTATAGTGAATATAATATTGTATTCCTTTCCGCTTTTAATGTAGTTAATTTTATTTTCTAGCATATTCTATTGCTACAAATAATCTTAATTTTTATGATGGAGAGCGATCACCACATTTCCAGATTCTACATAACTGCAGTTATATACAGTTCTACTCCTCGAACGAACGACTTTTTACTACCACCAAAGGTACTAATAATCTTTTTTCTTTGGGCTCGCTGATTATCATTAGTCCTCCCTTATACTACGCTAGCCACCATGATTTATCCGTATTGCAGAGTGTAAAGAGGATAGGGAATGCATATTTTATCGATTTTCATAGCTTTTGGCGTCGCTCTTGCTCTGACTGTGCCTTGATATTTAATTATACAATTATTGCGTTAATAATAATAAAGTTTATGCAAGAAATATTTCAGTAAAAGACGTCGCTTAACAAAAAAAATTACTACACTCAAAAGCGAGCAATAAAACATAGAGGAACAGCTCAAATAACTAAAAATATAGAAAAAAGTTTATGCGTCTGAACTAAGAATAATTTCCATATTAATTATTATTGTATGCATCCAAAGGATGATAGTGCATTCTATTCTATTACTTTTTGTAAAGCTCCAGTAAAAAACAATGACAATAAGCCATGTGTGCTATTGCCTCTTTGCTCCATCAGATAAAAGTTATGCTAGCGAATATAAAAAATCAAATGCGGGTAAAAAATTTTAAATTAAAAACAAAAGAAACAAAACACGTAAAAAAAGAAAGAACAGAAAAAATGGTCTTAATTTTATATAGCACTTTAATGGTACTTCCATCGATTTGTTGAGTTCTATATTTAAATTAGAGTATTATTCAAATATTTATCATATTTTATTAGGATATGTTCACTCTTTTTTCTAATGATCAATGCTTATAATTTTATCGTCCGATTTTCTAGCAGATAATAGTGATTAACATTATTATTCCTGTTATAAATATGACTTATGCTATACTTCATGCTTCAAAAATCGGAAGCGCTAGCAAAGGATTTATAAGAACGACTATTATTTTTATGGAAGCCCAAACATTTTCTTACAAACAGCCTTTATGGAGTTCCCAGCATTTTCAGTAGCGTTTTCGTTTGATTTATCTGATTATTTGATTGCCTTGGATGGTGTGGGCATGGGCTGTAATAGTTATGTCATCAGTGGATTTGGATTTGGTGTTCTATAAATTTTGTTATTGGTTACTGATTAAAAAGAAGATTTCCTCTCTCTTCGAGCATTGCAATTTTCCAATGAAATTATTTTTGTAGTTCACTGTTGAGTTGACTAAACTGTAAATGATAAAACCAGACCATATATCTATTGAAAGATCTTATCTGGTCGATCGTTAAATTTTGAATTGTTATGGAGGGGTCCGTAATCATTTTTCAAGTAAATAATATAATTATAATTTTATGCTAGAGAAACTTAAATAAACTCGTTGGAATGATAAAAAAACAATTTTATGTTAGGAAACAAAAAATAATCCATTGGAGTATTAAATATAGATTTAGAAAGTATTAAATATAAATTAATGCACTTGAATCAGTCATAATTTGATTAAAATTTAAAAATATATATTATTAATAATAATGGGTGGTTGCTTGGATCAGCCTAAGCCAAAAAAATCTGGCATGGTCCCAATTACGATGAAAAATCCTGAATCTACCAAAGTAACAGCAAATCGTCAATCCATTCAGGAAGAAATTCGCAAAGTCGAAGAGGTAAAACCGAAGTACAAAAAGATGACTATTAATGAATTGCTAACCACCTACAAAATTGATAGTACGCTAGATCTCAGTTCCAAAATTGAAGGTCCAAAGTACCTATCTAATTTAGTTGATGGTTCTTCAAAGGTTCTACGAGTCTTAAACATCAGCGACATTGACGAAAACAGATTGGAAGTATTTAAAAGGATCATTGGATTTGAAGTGTACGAAAATGAAGAAGGGTCATTGATGATAATTGACGAGTAAATTCACTCTTATGCAGGTACTGCGCAGGGTAAGATCTCTATGACACCACACTAGCGTTGAAGAGTAACAACAATCGCGCTGAAACTGGAAATTAATTGCTCCAATTTGCCTTAAAAATCTTTTGGATCATTTAGGCATTCCATAAAAATAAAATTTGGTTGGGTAATTTAAATTTTTCTTCTTTTAGAAAGATATCGGCTTTCTCCGGTGAGGTGAGGCTGGTTGACTTCAATTTAAACGGAAACGTTGGGGAGTTGGATAAGATGGGTTTTGCTCACCGAGAAAGCTTAGAGGCAGACTTTTAATTTATGGGGTACCTCATTCAATTTTTGCTCAGCAACCAACCGCCAATTTTTGTGCCTCATAAAATGCAATATGTTGAGTTTGAGGCGATTCCTTCATCCTTGCTCATCCAAAAATTGCTGAAAGGGAATAAATGCGCAGCAAGTGACTTGACTCAGATAAAACCAGAATAAATCATTGTAAATCTGCGGGTTGTATTTGGTTATAAATTCCGAAGAGACATCAACAAACTATTAAAAATGCGTCGAAAAAGAAAAGCTCACAATCGCAGATTTTATGGTGAGGACATGCGTGAAGCAATAAGCGACTCTAAATTTCAAGAGGATAGCGTGTATCGGCATGAGACTGATCGCATATTTTAAAGAATAAGTGGATACATCTAATAGGTAAACAGCTTGCAATAGGAGGCCTTTATGAACTACTCAGGTCATAACTAAAACCTTCGAAGATTAAAATAAGTATTTTTGTTGACTGGAGTCTAGAAGAAGATGAATGAACTAAAAGAGTGTCTTTCCACCATTAAATGATATCTTTATCTTATTTTATGCAGGTACTTTGATTGATAATTACCGATAAGAAAATCATAAAATTAATTCTTTAATTTACCTTATATGGTAATTTAAATGTTTATCTGCTACAAATAATTAAATGGAGAAAAAGGAAAACTTTGGATAATTGATAGCTCAAAGCGAAACAGAATTTCGCAAAGCATTCGATCCAACTTCCCCCAATTACCATGGAGGACTTCAGGCGATTGTCCCCACTGGCGGTGATAGAGTGCCTGAATCTATGCCCACCATGTATCCATAAGGATTTGATCCAAGTAAAGTATAGGAGGTTATTGACTATGGTGAAGAGTACAAAAAAGTTGAAGCTAACAGGAATGTTTATCAAAATTTAAAAAAATAACTGGCAAAACTGGGACCAATTGTTGAAGCATTTTTAAGGCATGAAGATGTTTTTAAGAATAAGGGCGATATCACCAATGAAAAGCATATAAAAATCTATAAAGAAAATATTTAGAAAGAAACCATTTCTCTAAAGGCTGTCCAGGAATTGCTTTCAGCCTTTATTCCCACTATTTAAGAAATAAATGCTGAAGGGAAGGAATGTGCCAAAGAACTCACATAAATCATTCATGAAAGCGGAAAAAAATACGAAAATAAGGAATCTTTGACCGATTTCAACTTTAAGTTGAAGAGACTTTCAGCCACCACATTCTCAATATCTCAAAAATTCTTGCAAAAGATGAAGGATATAAAAAAAGAGTATGCTACTAAGCAGAAACAGGCACAATAAGCCAAGAAAGCCGAGTGAACTTGATCTTCTCATCATAAATACTCGATATTATTCAAATTCTAGATATTACAAATCATTGGGTGAAAAATGACTGTATTAATTATAATTATAAATTGTTGATGTTCTCTTCTGTAAATCTTTGCAATAATTAATTTCAAAGAGCCATCAATATTTTATGAATTAATCCTAACTCGAAAAGATTATTAATACCACCGACTAATAGACAGCTGAACGAATCTTAGAGCTCAAAAAGTATTCGTAAATGTCTCAAGCCGTCGAATTCATTCTCCAACATAATCCTCAAAGGTGGGATAGTATTGCTACTATACTGAAAGACCTGCTAGTCATCAAGCAAGAGCATATTTACGTCCACCATAATTACCTTAGCTTAGATAGATTAATGTTTATCCGAGATCTCTTTAAAAAGTAAGCATTTATTGATCAAATATTCTTCAAGCAAAATTCAGCATATGTCCTCCTAGCAGTTACCGAGGGCTATCTTCTGCAAAATTTGTAAACGGATCGATTTACTAAAGTAAAACAGTTGTTCGGGAAACATTTAAAGAAATAGAGCCATTTTTGGGCATTGAGTGATTTATAAAATATTCAAGCTCACATCGTTGATAAAATAGGATATTTCCTTAAATTCAGTTCAATTCAACATGATCAATAACTGGACAGAATTTCCTATTTCTACTCATTTTACGAGAATTACCCAGAAATATTTTCGCAGCTGATAGATATCTGGAGTATTTTTTTTAAGCTGATGCTTTGCCTCAGGGAGGATAAAGAAAGAGATAGACTTCTGTTTAACAAAATTAAGGATGCCTACTTTCACAGTCGCTATCACTATCATACAACTATGAGGAATATGAAATTTTCACTGTAATTTTTTAGGAACAGCTTCAATTAAAAATAGTGCATTTACTATCCACAAAAATCGATGCTAACGATATTATCGAACTATAATATGGAAGAAATCTAAAATATGCTGGTAGGTACGGCTATAGGAATGACATGGAGCCACAAATATGTCTATGAATATTTTTTAAATTGCATTAAGTTAGGAATTAGTCCAACTACTTGCAAGCTCTTAACTGCCATGATCAAATTTTGTTAAAAAAGTGGCAGATTCAGCGAGCTTTTATACAGTTACTAGAATAACATCGCAAAATTATTCATCTTCATGAAGTAAGTTATTTTTTACTTAGGCATGAAAAACTATTTAGGAACAGTCTACAGCTAATGAAATATTTCATGTACTCTCCTCCCCCAACTTTATCTTTATATTAAAAATTTATAGAGAAAGCCCGCAGTTTTGCTGATATTGTTGCATTGGACCAAAAGTATTTATTTTTGAATTTGCTACAAATTGTAGCTTTCTCTTATAAGGAGACGACTTTAACAGTGTAATTGACTGAAGTCATAGATAAGCATTTGGGATAAAATATAAATCGTCTGACTGAGTAGTAGATAAAGAGATAGTTGAATGATTACAGCTGGAAAACATGTGGATAAAAGCTTGCAAACGGCATTCTGTCTAAAAAGACTTCTAAGTATAAAGGGCTGACTAATATTGGCAACTGTAAAAATAAATTAATTTAGCTTGTTATATGAATAGTTTCATGCAGTCTCTCTTCATGAATAACTAATTTATGCGCAGTATAATTACAGTCAGCACTTTGGAACTATCCAAATAAAAAATGAAATAAAAAACAATGCAAGGCCAAAATTCATAGTTTATTTCAAAGAAAATACGTTAGGATCTAAAACCATTGCTATAAATTCAAAAACTATTTGCGCTGCTTCTGCGATCAAGAAGAAGTTAAATAAGCCCTATCATTATTAAAAACGTGTCTCCGGAAATGTTTAGGAATAATTTCCAGCAAGATGCTATATAATTCGGTCGCATGTTTCTGGATTTACTCTACAATAACAAAATTCCTCATTTGTTCGAGGGAGAAATGATCACGTCAATTGATTGCTAAGGATGCGGCAAAACTCGTTAGATCAAATAAATATTTCTTGACTATATTATTTCGCCGTAGGAAAACCAAGAGGACTTGCAGTAATTGATAAAATTAAGCTTCAAATAGTAGATTCTCAATGACCTGATCTGTGATTTTTGTAACGAACGGCGATAACATGTACCTATTCAGATATTCAGTCCATAAAAAGGCACCGCATTTCTTGTTTTCCCAAATATCTGATTATATCAATTAAAAGATTTTAGTACGATGTCAAAGAAAAGAAAAATAGTAAGATTATGTCTAAAATTTTAATCAAGCCGAGCATTTGGATTGATGAAGTTAACTATTAACTGTATTCAATCATCATTCATCGAGTAATAATAGGTTAAAATAGGGCCCATCTCCTAATGCCGGGCATTACTTCACTTTTTCTCGATTGGGCTATTAGTAAGAAGCAAAGTGGCTGTGCCATGACGATTCAGTTGTAACATAGCATTAATCCTTCAAATAAGTGTCAACAATTCTAGATAATAATGAATCCGATACGCCCTATATCTTATTTTACTACAAAAAAGATTATATTCTGCAAATAAAATCGCAATTGCTGGAACCTGTTGTATTACGTCCGCCTCAGGAATAATACGTCCAGAAGTAAGATGTCTAAGCTGAAAGGGCAACTACTAAAAAAGTAAAGTTTCCTCTTTTTAGCCTGTTGAATATGATTCCGTTTAAAAAAGATGACGATGACTAGGATCCTTATAATAGCAATAACAAAGGAAACTTCTACAATTCCTATATTTCTTGATTTAGAGTATTACTATCAATACCCAAATATTTCATTAAAACAATGATGTTATAATTACAAGATCATTTGTAGCACTTCAGGTAATTGGCGAAAGTGTTATTTTAAAATATTTCTTTAAATTCCATTATATACATTGAAAAATTGTCAAATATTGTTTCCCAAGTTTGTCATAGCATGTGTCTAATGGAAAAAATATTTTGGCAATATTAAATTCTCACATGTTTCGCTAAGCTATAACTGGTTTTCTCGATGATCAACAGCGAGGTTGTGGTATAATTTTGAATTTTAGCAAACCTGTGAATAAAATATTTCTCGTAAAAAATATTATATAGAGATAAAGGTTAATATAATACAGTGACATTAGGTATGCAATATATAAAAATGAATTTTTATTATTATTCTCTATAAGAGCACAATGGGATCATAGGGCCTTGTTATTCTTCAGCAGGCAATGGTTAGTAGTGTTTTTCACAGTATTTGTTGATAAGTTCTCGGATTACTCAAAGTTCTGCTAAAATTATAGTTAGGATCCACCACAGCAGTTTTAGGCTAGCTGATTATTAGGGCGATGTTGACTTGAGCCAGTCTGTGAATAAACTTAATCCTGCGATAAAGGCGAGTACACCAGTTACGGCATCCTCTATCCTTTTACAATTTTCTGAATAAACTTAGGTAATATACGGAGCCAAATGGGAGGTTGCTGGGATAGAAAATTATGGATATGATCTGTTTTTGTCTAATTTGCATTTACCTTTGGAACAGTTTTTTCCAGCAAGACTTCCAGCAAGACTTCCATTTTTTTCATCCTTTTTTCCATCCCTATGAATTAAAGACGTCGCTAAACTTTGTTGACCACAGGTTTAAGTCTCTCCTCTCCTTTGCAGGCTTCTAGGATTTCCTCAAGCTCTTTTTAGTTGAAATCAGTAACATAATTTGTCCCCTTGAAAATGTCTTCAGCTTTTTGCTGTGGCGTCACTTACATTATAATTATAAACGTGGAGAGATGTAAAATATTAAATATCACACTAGCGAATACCATAATTATATCAGGCAAAAATTCAAATAACACAAAATAGTGCAACTGTATTTTCATAGTAGTTTATCCCAAAAACTCAATTTCTCAACGATTTCTTTAAGCCAGTTTGGTTTCCTCTTCTAGTTACCTCGAAGAAACACGACTATAGGTCCTTAATCTGCAAATAATAAATAAAAATAATATAATAAGCAATTATCTCTAAAGAAACAGAAAGTAGCTTAGTAAAAAAAATGAGTTTAAGTTTAGAAAAAATATAAGATAAATTGGGATAAACCTTATAAACTTCATTTGAATTTAATAAAAAATATTCTAAAATTTAATTCATAGTTATTGATGTAATACAATCATTTTTTCTTCTTCCTAAATGAGTTCTATCGGATTTTCACATTCATAACTCTCCGAAATAAGAGCAGGGGTGACTTGGCTAGGCGAAAGGAGAGGAGTTTTTCCTCCACTACCTTCGCAAATGAAAATCAAACTTTTTTCATATTTTTGTTGGCATTTTGCATTGAATTAATCACAAAACTTTTTAAAGCTATCCAAGACTTTATTGAAGTCCAAAGTCTTATTCGATTTGACAAAGATTTTGATTGACCTTTCCACATAGGCATTAGTGTAGAGCATGCTTAAATTCTATAAGTGATTTGAGTCTAGTTTTTTAAATTTATTCAGCTATTTCTTAAAAAAGCCAACTTTCTTGAGAGGGTTGGCCTCTTTCAAGCCAAATCCAATATCACTTATCGAAAGGCAAATCAAATCCTTATCGATTGTGGCATCCTTACTGACGTACTAGATAATCGTTTACTTTTTGAATAATTCTTTGAAAAGTAGGACGACATGAGCTTCTGAAATTTCCCTGATATAGTAATGGAATTCTTTGACAAACTTGTAGATATCTCTCCTATTTATTCGATTTAATATCTCGACTGCCTTTTAGAAATTCTTTCTGAAATGAGCATTCTTGGAATCAGAATTATCTATAATATCCTCCAAGATATCTTCAATTTTTTATAAGATATTATCGGTAAGCTTGATGTACTTGCTGGGGTTTGTCGGGCTTGTCAGTACTTCCGAACATGCCTCTTAGAATTGAAATTTCTCCCGAATTTCTTTGAGGATATCGCATATCATCAATTAAATTCCCTTACTGACCACATTTCCATAATAGTTCTTGTAGAGTTTGTAGCGGCAATGAAATATGTTGTACACCATTTCCGCATACTTGTCCGGGTAGCAGATTTAGTTATCTATTATTCGGGCTTAGTGCATCAGAAGATCGTGGTCGACATATATGTTTTTCGCACCTAGATAAAATGCATCTCTTCTAAAATAGTCAAATTTGTCAACATCAATTCCATTGATTTTGTTGCTGATTATTTGAAATTCCCACAGTCTCTCTCCATTAATTAACTTTCTCACCTTCTTGCTTATGAAGGAGTCACATCTACTTAATATTTCTAACTCTAAAATATTTGTTAGTGCAGATTTCTATATTTTTTTTTTACTTATTTAATACAGTTTATAAATATACTTTATCAATGATAAAGATTATTAAATTGATAAGATTTATGGATAGATCATTTCTTCTTAGCAGCAGCTTTCTTAGCATCTTTTTTCCCTTTTCCAGCGGGAGCCTTGTCAGCGGCTTCTTTTTCTTTTGCCTTTTTCTCAGCCTCCAAAGCCGCCTTTTTCTTTTTCATGATTTCCTCGTTTTTCTTAATAGTTTCAGCATCCATCTTAATGGTAGTATGGCAAAATCCACAATAATACCTATCCCAGTGTTGAGCCATGAAAGTTCCAGGCCCACATGAGGGGCAGGTTTTGCGTTGTTGAGTGACTGCTCCCTTTCCGTCGACAGAGTATAGGGAATAAACAGCCAATTTAACTCGTTTATGTATGTGTTTGTTCTTCTTTTTGGTGGTAAACACTTTCTTCTTCTTTTTCTTTTTACCTCCATCTAAATCTCCTGTTACATAGATGTTGGCATTTTCATTCAATAGGGAAAAAGTGGACTCGCTGAGATTGCTACCTTGACAGACCAGACGAGATTAACCTAGATTGAACTCTAAGAGAAACTGTTGGAAAGTGTAATCAGTAGGCAAGGTGAGTTGGGAGCTGGTGCCGTCGAGTTGTTTTAGCCAAATTCTCATTTGTGGCGAATTAAATATACAATATATTTTATTAATTTTTCAAAATAATTATTACTATCCAAAAGACCTGGTTCTATCTAGTACTTTCTATTTTGAATATATGTTGCATTAATATTCGTTACTTTTATCACAATCAATGCTCGATTAATTATTTAGTAATGCTGAAAGCAGTATCTCGGCAGGCACTGTTAAAATATTGACAATCTTGATTACAAAAAGCATGATTAGCTCCCTCGTATATTCTCAAATTAAGGGATAATTACTTAACTTCAATTGGATATTTTTCGCGCTCGCAGTCTGCCTTCAGTCTAAGAGCGGACTCTTTGTCTGAAAAGCCTTGAAGTGGATCTTCTGCTCCAAAATGAGCTAAAACATTTGCAGTTATCTTATCCAGCCTAAAAATATTTAAGTCAGGGATCCCATAGAAGACTCCTCCAGCTTTCCACCCCTTGATAGAGGCAAGTGCAGCAAAAGCCAAGGCTCCTCCCATGCAAAATCCAACAATGCTAACACTTTGACTATCCTTTTCAAAATGATTCTTCACTGCAGTAATATCCTCAAGGGCTTTTGGCCAGTTAAGATTTGCCAATTTGTGCCCTGCTTCCTGATTAGCGATAAAGAGATACTTCTGCTGAATTGGCTGCTTAGTTTCTATAGAGATCTGGTATAAACACTCGTATGTTTTTATTACTGAATATTTCTGCAGTCTTTATGATGCTCTAGTTGAATCCCCACCACTCGTGAATCATAACAACCGTGTGCATTTTAGTTTGCGAGTTGGCATTTTTTGTAAGATATCCCTCAATGAGGGGATTTGATTAAATGGTAAAATTTTTAACTCCTGTTTTGATAACAGGTGAGCCTAGATGACTGAAGTCAAGTCCAAATCTCCTAATAGATCTATAAACTAATTGCATGTATTAAATTATTATAAAACAGTGTAGCATGATAAATGAATCAACAAATTGGGAATCTTCCAATATTTGATTGGTTTTTAAAATATTAGAAGTATTAATAAGTCTGCCAGAGTAGAGCATTATTTTAAAAATATTTTTAGAAAAAGACAATCATCCTAATAATAATAAATCTCTTCTTCACTTACAAAAATATCCGAAATTTGTTAAAACAATTTGATAACATTCTTTGATATTCAAATAATAAGACAATATTTCGATTGGACAAATCACTTTAGTTCAGGCAGCCAAAGTGTCACATTACGACCCGCACTTGCAAGAAGACAGCGGGTGGGTGAAAACTTAACATAGCTGACCTTCTCGACATGTGAGGCTAACTTTGCCACTTCTTTGCCCTCGACACTCCAGACATGTACAAGACCATTTTCACTGCCTGAAATGATGAATTTAGAGTCAGGAGTAAAACTACAGTCGATAATAGATGATTCATTAAGAAAATTGGTGAATTTGCATACTTCATTTCCTTAAAAAGCATCGAGCAGCACAATGCTATTATCAGATGTTGCTAACAAAAGATAATCGCCGCTGTTGCTAAATTTCATAACCTTTATTTCATTGTAGTCCTTGCGCCAGTCCGCGAAAGGACCAGTTTCACATCCTTAAACTCCATAGAGGCAGATTCTTACGACCTGTTTATCCTTTTGCTGTTCAGACCATGCTACTGCAAATACAACCCCAGTAGGATCAAAGCTGGCAACAGGAAATGCCGACATGCTCTCTGCCTATACATTTAATTTATAATCACACTCTACATATCTGATTTTTTACCCTGATTTTTCGAATTCAAGTTCCAGATACGCATGGTATTATCATTGCTGGTGGTTAGGAAAGTGTCATCTTTGGGGTTCATGATAAGATTAGAGATTGTATCGGTATGTCCTTTAAAACATTTAATAACCCGATTTTCATGGATAGACCAATACAGGATCAGGTGATTTTTTTTGGTTGCCACCAACACTGCGCTGTTATTGTGAGTGTGAGATAGTTGTTCAATTTCATGCATCTTCATAAATAATTTACGATAGCATTGCGCACTGCTTGTCAAAAATACGTTCAGAGTTTGCGAATCAGCGACATACAGAATTTATCCATCGTCGGAGAAGTCCAAACCCACAATGTCCTTACTGTGCTACTTTATTATCTTTGCCGGCTTTAATTTTTCCAGAACGGCAGTGCTCAACTATATTGATTGCATTTATATTTCTAATATGATTTTAAAGAGAGTAATATTGAAGAGAGTTTTCTTAATTCTTTGAATTAATCAAAATTAAATTAAAAATAAACAAAACTTTCCTTCAAGGAAATAAACTAAAAAAGGAAAGCTAATTTTAAGGAAATAAGGTACATATATTCAATGCGCTTCGATCAGTTAATATAATAAATATTAAAAGGCTCATAATAAAATATACTAATATCTTAATTCTTATTATTTAATAAACAATGCATTATAATGAATGAATGGATTCAATCAAAGGCCTTTTAATCTACACTTCAAGTTGGGCAATAATTCTTTCAGCCATTTTATGATCCTT